>Ga0129313_1000215_pt1 | contig 56767 bp, 59 predicted proteins | sample O1105metagenome_FD_94436 | JGI IMG/M metagenome (GOLD analysis project Ga0129313, IMG submission 94436) | Orangutan group fecal microbial communities from fecal samples from Wisconsin, USA - O1105 metagenome | ecosystem: Host-associated > Mammals > Digestive system > Large intestine > Fecal...
CCATTATGGGATGGGACTATTTTTTGCAAAAACTGTGGCTGAAAAATATGGTGGAGGTATTAAACTTTCAAATTCTGAAAATACAGGTGGGGCGAGGGTAGAAATATTTTTCCTGAGTAGTCAGGAAACACGCTAAATAGACCGCAATTAAGCTATGTAAAAGAAATTTTACATGCTTTAAAATTTAAAATGCTCGTACTAGTCTTTATTACATAACTATCATTATAGTTGGGATTATATGCACATATAAGAAGAGAATAATATAACTTTTGTTATGATATCAAATGATTTTTTCATTTAATATAACATTGCATTGAACATTTGCATCATCCTGAGCTTGCAGGAAAGCCATTGGCAGTAGGCGGAGACCCGGAGGCAAGACATGGGATTGTCTTAACAGCTGACTATATTGCCAAGAAGTACGGTGTGAAAACAGGAATGGCACTCTGGCAGGCAAAGCAGGTCTGTCCTGACATAACGTTTGTTTCACCAAGAATGGACTTATATCTTCGGTTCTCAAGGGTCAAGCTGGAGAACACCCACGCTCCAATCAAATCCGTGGGGAACAGCACAACGACATCAAAGGATTTAGTATGCGATGAGGATGTAAAAAAAGAAAATCAATATACAATAAAATAAGTGCCACAAATAAAGAATTTTTCTTGAATTGTGGCACTTATTTTCATATAATATGAAAAGAGGTGGTTAATTATGTATATAAAAAGAGAAAGATATTTAGCAAAAATACGACCGTTTTATGATGTAGATCTGATAAAAGTATTAACTGGTGTTCGAAGATGCGGAAAATCTATTTTGTTAGAACAAATTAAAGAAGAATTTATTTCGAATGGGTTTGATAAAAATCACATTATATGTATTAATTTTGAGGATCTGAATTTTGAAAAAATACGTACAGCAGATAAATTAAATAGATATATTCAGAATCATATTAAAGATGAAGAAAAATATTTAATATTCTTGGACGAAATACAACATGTTTCTAATTTTGAGAGAGCTTTGGCATCATTTAGGGCGACCATTAATTGCGATATTTTTATTACAGGTAGTAATTCGAAATTGTTATCAGGCAAGATGGCTACATTGTTAGTAGGGCGATGCATTGAGTTTAAAATTATGCCTTTTTCATTTGCAGAAAGTTTTGAGTTTATAAGAGCAAAAGGTAAAAATATTTCACCTGATGAATTTATAATAGACTACATTAACTGGGGAGGCTTTCCTTTGCGGTTTTCTTTTGACAGAGAAAGTGAAATTAAAAGATATTTGGACCAAACATACAAGGGAATTCTTGACAAGGATATTATTACTGATAAATCTCGCATAAATAGGCAAAATTTTGAAACAGTAGCTAGCTATGTAATGGCAAATGCAGGTAAGGATTTTTCTAGTAGCAATATTGCAACATATTTTGAAAAACAAAATGGAGAAATATTAGATAAAAAAACCATATATAGATACCTTGAAAAAATGAATAAGGCCTGTTTGATAGATCGGGTAAAAAGATTTAATATTGTTGGTAAACAGTCAATGTCTTACATTGAAAAACAATATGCAGTCGATACTGGTTTTAGAATGATTAATACCAATCTTGTCAATTTCGAGGATACTTTTTTCTTGGAAAATATTATTTATAATGAATTGATTTCAAGAGATTATGAGGTGTTTGTTGGAAAGACTTATAAAGGGGAAATAGATTTTGTAGTAATAAATGGGAGAAAGAAGTGTTTTATTCAAGTAGCATATTATCTTGCGGGAAAAGAGACAATAGAGCGGGAATTTGGAGCTTTTAAACCAATAAGTGATGCATCACCAAAATATGTTTTATCTTTAGATCGATTTGATTATTCAAGAGATGGTATAACACATATAAATATTGTTGACTTTTTGTTGAGCAAAACAAATATTATATTGAGTTAGTGCCACAAATTTGAAAAAAATGATAAATTGTGGCATGTTAACAAAAAGGGGTTATCACTGAAAACTTGATATAGTAGTTTATTGAATATGATGAAAATCATCTAGAAGTAGCTTCCTATATGTAATAATGGTATAAATAAGGATAAAGGGGAGGATTTTATATGGTAGGAGTATCTACAATATTGGCGGTATGCGTGACCTTTTTAATCAGTATGGTATTACCGATTGTCGTCTATATAATTTACGGAGTAAAGAATAAGGGGAAGGGTGTCTGGACCGCTTGGTTATTAGGTGCAGCAGGCTTTGTCATTTTTCAGGTGATTATAAGGATTCCTATTTTGAACGGACTGGCGGGCTTGGAAGGCTTTCAGACCTTTGCCTCTCAGAATTATGCTTTGTATTGTCTGATGCTGGCATTTACGGCAGGACTTTTTGAAGTAGCAGGACGGTATATCGTTGCAAAGATTATGCAGAAGAATCTGACCTTTGAACGTGGATTTGCGGCAGGCTTGGGACATGGAGGAATCGAGTCTATCGTTTTGATTGGAACCATGTACTTAAATAATCTTATTTATATACTTATGATTAATACCGGAAGCTTTGATACGGTGATACAGCAGACAGCGGCAGCCGGTGTAGATACAGCAGCATTGGTTTCTGTTCAGGATGCACTGGTAAATTCCGGATGCGGTGTATATCTGTTGGCAGGCTATGAACGGATACTGACCATGATTTTCCATATAGCACTGAGTCTGATGGTATGTTATTTTGTGACACGAAAAAAGGATGCACTGGGAATTATCCTTTGTCTGATATGTCATACAATCATAGACTTCGTCAGCCCGCTTATAAATGGTATGGCGAACGGCTATCTGGGAAATGGACTTTCGACAATGACAGCATACATAATTATTTATAGTTTCCTGACCGCAGTTGCGGTGGCTGCTGTAATCGGAATAGTTGTGTTAAAGAAGCGTTTTCCGGTGGGAGATAAAAATTGCGAATCGAATAATAGAAAAATTTAGAAAATAAATTTGTATATATGTTAAAATAAAGAAAAAGAACTTGCTCGCATGAGTGATTTTTTGAAGGGGGGTATTCAACATATGAAAAAGCTGGAAACAAATGATTGGATTATGTTAAATTCAATTATTTATAAAATATATACGATGGAAAATTTTGAACAGATGCGGACGGAATTGTTAGAGGATTTGGCGCGCTTACTGGATTTTGACAGTGCTGACTTTTATCTGGCAGCACATGACCGGACACAATTGTTAGATGCGCCGGTTATGTATCATTGTAAAGAAGATATGTCGCAGGTATACGAGACATTGGATTATAGCCTGGGAATTATGCTGAGCGGGAAATCACTCGTCTATCGGGAGACCGACATCATGAGTGAAGAAGCAAGGATCGAGACCGATTATTACAAAAAGGTATACCAGCCGAATCATTGGCATTATTCATTACAATTAATTATAGCGAAGGACAATTGCTTTCTTGGAGTTATTACACTTTATCGTATATTAGGCAAGGAAGATTTTCAGTATAACGATATATTTGTACTGGATATGCTGAAGGATCATCTTGCATATCGTCTGCAGCAACAGACATTGAAGACAGAGGGACAGGAAAAGGTTACAATTTCCGAAGCGGTAGAAAAATATGATTTGACACGACGGGAAAATACAATCCTGCAAATGCTGATGTCCGGCAAAGAGAATGCTTATATCTGTGAAGAACTTGCAATTAGTGCCAATACCTTAAAAAAACATATTCTGAATATTTATCGGAAACTGGGCATAAAGAACCGGGTGCAATTATTTAAAATGGTAAAGGAACGGGAGTAAGATAGAAGATTCTTACTTGCGTTCTACTCCTTTTGGGTAATAAAAATGGTAAAAATATATTATTGAATTTTGTGACTGATTCGTCTATTATCATTAACAAATAAAAGATGTTCAGGAAGGCGAAGGAGCTGTCAATTGACAGTTCCTTTTCTTTTTTGCCTTTTGCTTGTGGCATGGAAGGAGGTTTTTATATGAAAGAATTAGTCATGATCATAAGACCGGAAAAGTTAGAGGATATTAAACAAATTTTGGATGACATTCATTGCGGTGGTATGACCTTATCAACCGTTATGGGGTGTGGTACACAAAAAGGCTTGGACACAGATGCAAATGCAATTAATGAAATCCGGGGCTTTAAGACCACCATTAATCTGTTACCGAAGATTCGGGTAGAAGTTGTTGTGGATGATAAATATGTTGAAAAAATCATATCTGCAGTCCGGGAAAAATGTGCATCCGACCATGTCGGCGACGGAAAGATTTTTATACGCGATATAGAAGACGCAATCCGAATCCGTACCGGTGAGAGAGGATTAAAGGCATTGTAATTGATAGTAGAACCACAGATAGAAGCGAGTGAGGTGAAGCTCCATGGGAAATATTGTTGAAATAGAAGGTGTTAACAAAATATACGGAAAAAATCATGTGGTAAAGGACTTAACACTTGCGGTTGAAGAAGGCGAGTTCCTGACTCTTCTTGGTTCTTCCGGATGTGGAAAGACTACGACTCTTCGTATGATCGCAGGCTTTGAGGAGCCGACAAGCGGAAGCATTAAGGTAGAAGGAGAACCGATTGAAGAGAAGGAACCCTTTGAGCGAAATGTAAATACAGTCTTTCAGAGCTATGCATTATTTCCGCATATGACGATATTTGATAACATTGCATATGGCTTGAAAATGAAGAAGGTTCCCAAAAGTGAAATTCGGGAGCGGGTGCTGGAAATGATGGAGCTTGTGCAGTTAGGCGGTTTTGAAAAACGGTATCCAAGCCAGTTGTCCGGCGGACAAAAGCAGCGGGTGGCAATTGCCAGAGCCTTGATTAACCGGCCAAGAGTATTGTTGTTAGATGAGCCGTTGGGAGCCTTAGACTTAAAGCTTCGTAAGCAGATGCAGTTGGAATTAAAGCGTCTGCAAAAGAAACTGAATATTACATTTATCTATGTAACGCATGACCAGGAAGAAGCGTTGACGATGAGTGACCGGATTGCAGTTATGCATGACGGTATTATCGACCAGCTGGATACGCCGAAAGAGATATATGAGCATCCTAAGACAAAATTCGTAGCAACATTTATCGGAGAAACGAATACCTTTGATGGCTGTATATCCGATATGCAGGGAAATCATATAACGGTTTCCTTGGAAAATGGTATTGTGCAGGGTATAGGAACCGATTTCAAATCACAGGAATATCTTACGGTATCTGTCAGACCGGAAAAAATGAGATATGCAGATAGTCCGGTGGATGGATTTACATTAACCGCAACCGTAAAGGATTATGTATATGTCGGCTCGGTAATTAAATGTATAGCACTTCTTCCGAATGGAAATGAAGTAAAGATTGAACGGCTGGCAGGAGAAGAGCTTCCGAAAATCGGAAGTCCGATATTTATATATTGGAATCCGGAAGATGCGGTTCTGATTCACAGTCATGATTATCTGGTATTTCAGACAATGGAGCAGGTGCCGTTGGTATAGGAGGTGCAGAATGTATGAAAAAATCAAAGCATGAAATCAAAGCAAATACAATTCCTGCATTCATAATGGTAGGACCTGTAACCCTCTGTATGGTATTGTTAGTGGCAATTCCGTTAATCTATGTGGCGGTTATGAGCTTCTGCTCCATAGATGATTATTATAATGTAGTATTCAAGTTTACGTTTGCAAACTATGAGCGGTTGGTGAGTCTCGATTACTTAAAAATATACGCACGTTCGCTGGTGATTGCATTAATGACTACGGTTATGTGTATTATAATCGGTTATCCATTTGCTTATATCATAGCCAGAACAAAGAGCCGCAGGAAGAAGCTATTGTATATGCTGGTAATTATTCCGTTTTGGACCAATTCCCTGATTCGGATTTACGGCTGGAGAACCTTCTTAGGCACGAACGGCTGGATAAATAATTTGTTACAGTCGCTACATATTGTAAATGAGCCGGTTGATTTCTTATTTCATCAGGGAACAACAGTTTTAGGTATGGTGTATTGCCTGATTCCGTTTATGATACTTCCGTTATATACGGCAATTGAAAAATTGGATGGCAGCTTACTGGAAGCATCTTCGGACTTAGGAGCAAAGCCGGCAGCTACATTTTTTAAGATTATTTTTCCGTTAACCTCAAGTGGTATTTTTTCCGGAAGTATCATGGTATTTATACCATGTCTGGGATATTTCTTTGTATCCGATATTCTGGGTGGCGGTAATACAGACATGATAGGCAATTTAATTGAACGGCAATTCCAGAGCGGAAATAACTGGCCGTTGGGTGCCGCACTATCCATTATTCTGATAGTAGTAACATTGTTGCTGGTGAAGCTTTATCAGAAGCTTGGCGGCGATATGGAAAGCCTTGGGGTATAAGGAGGTGGTTATATGAAACGGCAAAGAAAAGCAAAGGTAAAAAGTGGATTGAGTATTGTATTTTGTACGTTGGTATACCTGTTTTTGTTTCTTCCTATATCCGTAATTGTGGTGAATTCATTTAATGCAACCACATCGAAGCCATATCTGAGCTGGAAGGGCTTTACCTTTGACTGGTATGGGGAACTGTTTCAGAACGGAGATTTATTATCTGCGTTTGGAAATACCATGATTATTGCGGTTATCAGTACCATTCTGGCAACGGTAATAGGAACACTCGGAGCCGTCGGAATGTACAAATACAAATTTAAGGGGAAAGGAATTATTGACGGACTCCTGTATATTCCGGTTGTAATTCCGGAGATTGTACTGGGAATCTCATTATTGACAATATTCTCAAAGGTAAATATTCCAAGAGGTATGTTAACCCTGATACTGGCACATGTAACATTCTGCATACCGTTTGTGATATTTAATGTCCGGGCAAGACTGGCCGGATATGATAATTCAATAGAAGAAGCCAGTATGGATTTAGGGGCAAACAGACTCATTACGTTCTTCCGGATTACCTTACCGACATTGGCGCCCGGAATTGCAGGCGGAGCATTATTGGCATTTACGCTGTCGATAGATGATGTAATTATCAGCTATTTTGTATATGGGCAGACCAAGACCTATCCATTAAAGGTCATGGAAAGTATAAAGAGTGGCGTGGCACCGGATGTAAATGCATTGTCAACACTCATATTAATTGCAACCGTTGTTCTTGTGGTTTTAACTCAATCTGATTTGCTTAAAAAACACAAGAAAGATTAATCGATGAAACTCGATAGGAATAAGAATGGAGGAATGAAGTATGAAACGAAAATTATTAGCATTGGCATTAAGTGTATCTATGGTGGCAGGAATGTTAGCAGGCTGCGGAAGCTCCGGAGGAGCGGCATCCGGCGGGAAGACGTTAAACGTATTCGTGTGGACCGAATATGTACCGGATTCTGTGTTCGATGAGTTTGAGAAAGAAACCGGAATCAAGGTAAATGTATCTACATATTCCTCTAATGAGGATATGCTTGCTAAGGTAAAGTCAGAATCGTCAGGCACCTACGATGTGGTATTACCGAGTGATTATGCAATAGAACAGATGATAGCACAGGGAATGCTGATGGAGTTAGATCAGGATAAGTTGACGAATCTGTCAAACATCGGAGATGCATATCTGAATCCAAGCTATGACCCCGGCAATGTATATTCTGTCCCTTATCAGGGTGGTGTAGCTGCAATTGCGGTAAATACGGCAAAGGTTGATAAAGAAATCACTTCCTATGATGACTTATTTGATCCGGCACTTGCAAACAGTATGGTGGCATTAGACGATTATCGTGCGGTTATCGGTATGACAGCAAGAAGCATGGGATACAGCATGAATGAAACAGACCCGGATAAGCTTGCAGAGATAGAAGCAAAATTACTGACATTAAAGAATAATATTAAGCTGTACGATTCAGATAGTCCGAAATCAGCCTTGATTTCCGGGGATTGTACAGTCGGTTATATCTGGAGTGCAGAAATCGCACTTGCGATGGAAGAAAATCCGGACATCAAGATTGTATTTCCGGAAGAAGGACCATATGTATTCATGGATAACTGGGCAATATTGGAAGGAAGCACACATTATGATGAAGCAATGGAATTTATTAATTATATGCTGAAGCCGGAATCTGCACAGTTATGTATGGAAGAATTTCCGTATCTGAATCCGAATACCGTAGCAGTTGAGGCAATGGGAGCAGATTATTCAGGAAATGAAGCAAAGAATCCACCGAAAGAAGTAATTAGTTCCGGTGAATATGTAGAAAATCTGGATTCCGATACCTTGGCAATATATGATGAAATGTGGACAAAGTTAAAGGAATAATCGGATCCTTTAAAGAAACAGCGTCATAGTAACAGAAGGAAGAATAGAGGAATAATATGAAGATAGATTTCCGATACTTAAATGAAGAAGATATGATAAAAGCAGGGGTTCTCGATGCATCTCGGTGCATTGAGACCATGCAGGAAACGATGGCATTGTTTGGTAAAAAGGATTTCCTTTTGGGCGGGCCGAATGCCGATGAACATGGCCTTCAGATGAATTTCCCGGCAGCATCCGATATTAAGGATTTTCCGCTTGATGACGGACCGGATCGGAGATTTATGGCGATGCCTGCTTATATTGGAGGCAAATACCACATTGCAGGACAGAAATACTACGGTTCGAACAGTCATAATGCGGAATTGGGACTTCCACGGTCTATATTAATGGTAACATTGTCGGATGTGGATACAGGAGCCCCGATTGCATATATGTCAGCGAACCTCTTAAGTGCAATGCGGACAGGAGCAATGCCGGCAATGGCAGCAAAATATCTGGCAAATCCGGATGCGAGAGTATTATCCCTGATTGGGCCGGGTGTAATTAATAAATGTGCATTGATGTGTTATATGAAGGTACTGCCAAAGATTGATACCATTAAGCTAAAGGGCAGCACTGTGACTTCTAAAACCGCACTTCATATGAAACAGTTTATTGAAGAGAACTACCCGCAGGTGAAGAATATTATTATATGCTCAACACTGGAGGAGGCTTGTCGGGATACAGATGTAGTCAGCGAAGCAATGTCTGTAACGAAACAGGATATGGAAGAGTTTAAGATGAAATGGTTCCGGAAGGGAACGACGGTCTTTTCTATGGGCACGTATTTCTCAAAGGAATATGAACAGTTCCTGAATACCAAAATGGTGGTGGATAATTATGGTATGTATGAGAAATATATGAGGAACTTCATTGCCAGAGGCCCGGTGGATGAATTAGGAAGAAAGCGGGAATGGTGCATTATGGGTATGCATTTTGTACATCTGGTAAATACCAAACAGACAGCCAGAGAAACTGTAATTAACTTAAGTGATATTGTAAACGGCAGTGCCGAAGGAAGAACAAGTCCGGAAGAAATAGTGATGTGCGGCATTGGCGGTATGCCGTTAGAGGATTTATCGTGGGGATACGAATGTTACCAGAAGGCAAAGGAGCTTGGTATCGGCACAGAGCTTAATTTATGGAACGAACCGTATATGAAATAATAGTAGCAGAAAAGCGATGAGGCTGTTGAAAATGGTCTTGTCGCTTTTTGTCAGAGGAGGTTTTATTATGAGTAATCAGGCAATTGACTTCTTATTTTTAAGTGAAGAGGATATGATTCAAGCCGGTGTGAAGGATATGCCGGCTTGCATAGAAGCCATGGAAGAGGTGATTAAATGCTTAAATGCCGGAGATTATGTAATGGGTGGTGAAAACCATAATTCACATGGCAGTCAGGTGTCATTTCCAAAGGTCTCTCCGTTTCCCAATATGCCGAAGGATGAGGGCGATGACAGAAGATTCATGGCAATGCCTGCATATATAGGGGGACCGTTTGATTTAATGGGAATGAAATGGTATGGATCTAATATGGCAAATAAGGAAAAAGGGCTTCCAAGGTCGATTCTGACGGTGATGTTAAATGATAAAGATACGGGTGCTCCGCTTTGTCTTATGAGTGCAAACCTGTTAAGTGCATATCGGACAGGAGCAATTCCGGGAGTCGGAATCAAATATCTGGCAAATCCGGATGCCGCCGTTTGCGGTATTTGTGGTCCGGGTGTTATGGGAAAGACTTCACTGGCAGCCATTCTTGCAACTTGTCCGAACATTACAACCGTAAAAGTAAAGGGAAGGGGAAAAGCTTCTCTGGATGCGTTTGTTGCATATGTAAAGGAGGCGTATCCGCAACTGACAGAGGTTCGGGCAGTAGATACGGTAGAGGAATTGGTTCGGGATTGTGACATAGTTTCATTTGCAAACTCCGGAGGAACGGATCCGTCTACTTATCCGTTTGTGAAAAGTGAGTGGATTAAACCGGGAGCTGTATTAGTGGGATTAAGCTGCTTTGATATGGATAGTATAGATATGCGGAATCACTGCACATTAGTGGTAGATAACCTACAGCTTTATGAAGCATGGGAAGAAGAATTTCCGTATCCGTCTTTTGGAGCAAATAATATTATCGGTTCTAAGTTTACGGATATGGCACATGACGGAATCATTAAAAAATCAGATATATATGACTTAGGTGATATTATATATGGAAAGAAACCGGGAAGAATCAGTAAGGAACAGATTTTTGTATATTCTGTGGGTGGTATGCCGGTAGAGGATGTGGCATGGGGAAAAATATGCTATGAAAATGCAAAACGTTTGGGACTGGGGACCAAGCTGAGACTTTGGAATCATCCGGATATGTGCTGAGAGCAACGGTAAGACAGGAAATATAAATCAGAAAAGAGGAATATATATGGCAACAAGAATCAAAACTCATCCAATACTTGGAGAAATTGAAAAAGGCAGAAAAGTTACATTTCTATATAATGGAAAGGAATTACAGGGATATGAAGGAGAACCGATAGCCGCCGCATTAAAGGCAGAGGGTGTTATGGTACATCGATATACCAAAAAGCAGCATAAGCCAAGGGGAATCTTTTGTGCGATCGGACGGTGCACCGACTGTGTTATGGTGGTAGATGGAAAGCCAAATGTCAGAACCTGTGTGACTCCGCTAAAGGAAGGCATGCGAATTGAAACGCAGTATGGAGTCAGCAATCAGCCGTTTGAGGAACAGTAGGCAGGAAAGGTAGGGATGAGCTATGAAGCGTTACGATTTGATTATAGTAGGAGCAGGACCTTCCGGCCTGTCAGCAGCAATTGAAGCGGCAAAAAGAGGAATGAAGGTTCTGGTATTTGATGAAAATGAAAAGCCGGGCGGACAGTTATTTAAGCAGATTCATAAGTTCTTTGGTTCTAAGGAGCATAAAGCAAAAATCCGCGGCTTTGTCATAGGACAGCAATTACTGGAGGAAGCCGATAAGGCTGGTGTTGAAGTAGTTCTGAATGCAACGGTAATCGGACTTTATCAGGATAAAGAAATCGTTGTCCGGTTAGGAGAAACCATTGAACATATAAAGGGCGATGCAATTATTATAGCTACCGGTGCATCCGAAAATATGGTAACATTTCCGGGCTGGAATCTGCCGGGAGTGATTGGTGCAGGAGCGGCACAGACTATGATGAATCTGCATGGCGTAAAGCCCGGACAGAAGATATTAATGCTGGGTTCCGGAAATGTAGGTCTGGTTGTCAGCTTTCAGTTGATTCAGTGTGGTTGTGAGGTGGTTGCACTGGTGGATGCAGCACCGAGAATCGGTGGCTATGGTGTCCATGCTGCCAAGGTAGCAAGAACCGGAGTACCGTTTTATTTATCCCATACCATTGTAAAGGCAGAAGGAGAAGAATGTGTAACGGGAGTTACCATTGCAGAAGTAGACAGTCATTTTCAGTTCATAGAAGGTACAGAAAAGCATTTTGATGTAGATACCATTTGTCTGGCAGTTGGACTGTCTCCGATGTCACAGCTTTTGAAAATGGCAGGTTGTCAGATGGAGGATAATCCAAAGCGGGGCGGACAGGTGCCGATTTGTGATGAATATGGAAGAACTTCGATTCCGGGCATTTTTGTAGCAGGTGATGTATCCGGCATAGAGGAAGCAAGCTCAGCAATGATTGAAGGACGGATGGCAGGTCTTGCGGCAGCCGAATATCTGGGCTATATGGAAGAAACCGAGTTGGATACAAAGCTTCAGGAATTGGATGCTGCCTTAGATGGTCTGCGTCAGGGAATGTTTGCACCGAAGAACCGCGGGAAAGAGATTCGGGAGACAGAAGAAGGAATTGCGGTATCACAGAATCTGTTAACCCATGGTTACATAGCAGATGACGAGATAGAGCGATTTCCGGGATTCACACATAGAAAAGGGATTCATCCGGTCATTGAATGTACGCAGAATATTCCATGTAATCCATGTCAGGATGCCTGCCCGAAGGGATGTATCAGCATTGGTGCAAATATTACATCCCTTCCGATTGCGGTGGCAGACGCAGACTGCATAAACTGCGGCATGTGTGTAGCGTCTTGTTCCGGACAGGCAATCTTTTTGGTGGATGAGGATTGCGGAGACGGAACTGCAACCATTACATTGCCGTATGAATTTGTGCCTTTGCCGGAAGCCGGAACCAAGGGTATTGCGTTGGGAAGAAACGGACAGAAGGTATGTGAAGCAGAGGTCGTTGCAGTAAAAAGCCTGAAGGCGTATGACAAAACCAATCTATTAACCATGCGGGTGCCGAAGGAATATGCTTCTACTGCAAGATTCTTTCGGGCAGAAGCCTAAGCAAAGAGAAAGAATACCCTTGAATAGAGACCAAGTCGAAAGGAATGAGGACTATGAATCAGATAAATGACAGATCAAGAGATATAGGAGAATATGTACCGGCACCAGATGATGATATGATTATTTGCAGATGTGAGGAAATAACCAAGGGTGAGATCAGACGGGCGGTACATGACGGAATGTTTACATTAACAGAAATCAGACGTTATCTGCGAACGGGTATGGGACTTTGTCAGGGACAGACCTGTTCAAAGCTGGTAAAGGGAATTGTGGCAAGAGAATTGAAGGTTTCTCCGGCAGATTTGGAGCCGGCAACATCAAGAGCCCCGATGCGTCCGATTGAAATGCGAATTTTTGCAAACGAGCGGAAGGAGGATGAGGGTCATGAGTAATTGTGCAGATATTATAATTATCGGTGGCGGTGTCATCGGCTGTGCCACGGCATATTATCTGGCAAAGCAGGGCAGTCATGTAATTGTACTGGAGGGCAGCGACCATATAGGAAACGGTGGTTCTTCCAGAAACGGCGGCGGTGTACGGCAGTCAGGCAGAGACCCAAGAGAATTGCCGTTAGCAATGTACGGAATACGGAACCTCTGGCCGACGCTGTCGGAAGAGCTGGAGGTGGATTGTGAATATCATCAGGATGGTAATCTCCGATTGGGAAAAAATGAAAAGCATGCCGAAATTCTGACAAATCTTGCAGAAAAGGCAAGAGCCTGCGGGTTGGATGTCCGTATGATAGACGGAGAAGAGGTTCGACGGATTAATCCGTATTTATCGGAAGAAGTGACCGTTGCAAGCTGGTGTCCGACAGATGGACATGCCAATCCGCTGACAACAACCTTGGGATTTTATAAAATGGCAAGAAGGCTTGGTGTCCGTTTTATATCCGGAGAGCGGGTCATCCGTTTACAAATGATAAAGGGAAAGATTCGTCAGGTAATCACAGAGCAGACTGTATATGAAGGAGAAAAGGTGTTGGTAGCCGCAGGCTTTCATAGCCGGGAAATTCTGGGAACTATCGGAATTGATGTGCCGATGTCACAGTCATTACTGGAATGTCTGGTTACAGAAGCAGAACCGCATATGTTTGACCAGATGCTTGGAACCGCGGAAGCGGATTTCTACGGACACCAGACCAAGCATGGCTCCTTTGTATTTGGCGGTTCATCCGGATATGAAGCATTTAATAAGGATAATGGTACACCGGTGACAAGCAGCTTGACAGCCCCTTGTATCTGCCGGGGAATTATGAAGTATTTTCCGGACTTGGCAGACGCTAAAATCGTCCGTACCTGGGCAGGCTGGAGTGATAAGAGTGCAGACGGTGTTCCGGTACTCGGCAGCATAGACGAAGTACCGGGCTTATATGCAGCCTGTGCATTTACAGGTCATGGCTTTGGTATATCTCCGGCAGTCGGGGAACAGTTGGCAAAATTAATGTTGACCGGAACCACCGATGTAGATATTTCAACACTCCACTATAACCGGTTTAAAGCAAAGATATAAGGAGGACGGGCGGATGAATAATTTTAACTATCATGTACCTACGGATATACGATTTGGAAAAGACCAGATTGCGTGTCTGCCGGAGGAATTGAAAAAATACGGGCATAGAGTCTTGCTTGTCTACGGTGGCGGCAGTATTAAAAGGACAGGCTTATATGATAAGGTATGTCAGTTACTGCATGAATTTGAAATCTACGAGCTGCCCGGCATAGAGCCGAATCCGAAATTAAGGTCGGTTCGAACCGGAGCGAAGTTGTGTAAGGAACACAACGTAGATGTAATTCTTGCGGTTGGCGGAGGCAGCTGTATAGATGCGGCAAAGCATATTGCGTGCGGTGCTTATTATGACGGAGACCCATGGGATTTGATGCTGGACCGCAGTAAAATAACATCGGCATTACCGATTGCAGTCGTTCTTACTATCTGTGCAACCGGTTCAGAGATGAACAGTGGGGCGGTGATCAGCAATGAGGAAACCAATGAGAAGCTGGAAATCAACAGCCCGGTATTATATCCGACCCTGTCCGTTTGTGACCCGACCTATCTGTATACCCTGCCGAAAAAGCAGACAGCCGCCGGAACTGTGGATATTATGTCACATGTATTCGAACAATATTTTCAACCGAATATGGAAGCGTATGTAACGGACTGCCTTTCAGAGGGTGTGTTAAAGACCTGTATAAAATATGGTCCGATTGCGTTGGAGGAACCGAATAATTATGAGGCACGTTCCAATTTGATGTGGGCAAGTACCATAGCGTTAAATCATCTGTTAACCGTTGGAAAAGGTGGGGCATGGTCGGTACATCCGATGGAACATGAATTAAGTGCATTTTATGACATTACGCATGGAGTAGGACTGGCAATCTTAACACCGGCATGGATGAAGTATGTATTGTGTGATAAAACGGTAGACAGATTTGCCCTGTTTGCCCGAAATGTGTGGGGAATAGAGGCTGAGGATGCGTATGAGGCAGCCCGGCTGGGAATCGAAAAGACAGAAGAATTTTTTAAAAACCTCGGAATGCCGCAACGATTATCGGAAGTAGGAATCGGAACAGAAAAGCTACAATTTATGGCAGAAGAAACGGTCAGAACCAGCCGCATATCCAGTCATTCCTACTATCCGCTTCAGGCAGAAGATATTTTAAAGATATTTGAATCGGTTTGTTGACAGAAGAAATTTCAAAACAAAATAGTTGTGAAATTGGCGAGTATTATCAGGGATAAACATAGGCATTTTATCCTTTAAAAGGAAAAGTATAATAAACTCCCTGCTATTGGCGAAAGCTGGTAGCAGGGAACTTTTTTACTTGGAGACAGTCTTTACAATCGTCACTTTTTTTTAAGAAATTCGTATATATTTTGGCGTATCAAAAGCGAAGCAAATAATGTATGGTAGAAGTATAAAAGATACCATGGGGGAAAATTAAAAAGAGAGGCGGCGATTACGATGAAGAGGAAATACTTGTATATAATTATTATTTTTACCGTGCTTTTGTGTTGCGGAATCATCCTTTTTCTTGCATTAGGACAAAATAAACACGGATCAAATGATGAAACATATGTGTATGACACAGTAGATCCCGGATGCAACTATTCAGAGCATACGGTGCTCTATCTTGACGATTCGGGGATTTTGCACCTTATCGATACAACCTCCGGTAAAGATATGATCTACTGTGACAAACCAAACTGTACGCATGAAGGCTATTCACGCAATAATGAAAATCCATCATGTCCTGCAGCTTTTTTCACGGGGGATAGTGGACCGGTACTTTATAACGGACATCTTTATCTCATTGGCAATATGTCGGATGAAGATATAACAACACAGTATCTCTATGAAATGGATTCCAATGGTGAAAATCGAAAAAAAGTTGCTACACTGGAAAATGTTCAGTATCTCAGATATGTTCTATACAGGGATCGATATGTCGTAGGTGCCTATGGTAACAGAGTTGTGATAAATGATGAGGGACAGATTATTAACGATAACAAACCGGAAGCCGGTATCTTTGTCATTGATCTCGAAAACGATAAGGTTTATATGGGAGATGTGATTACGGGAGAGCAGGCAAATATTACGGGAATCTATTATGAAGAAGGGATGGTATATTATTCATGTATACATTTTGATGATGATATTACAGATCTTATGATAGAGGATGCGGTTGAGAGTAATAGCGAATCCGTTGCTTATGACAATATGCTGTATGATATCTATCAGTATGATATTGCAAACGAAAGTACGACACTCTTAAAGACGTTCGATCATATAAATAATCTTCAGTTATTAGATGGTGATGCTTATTGTGAATCCAAAGAAGGATATTTCGTGTTTGATAAAAAAAGTGGAGAAATCCGGGAATTACCGATAGACAAGGATGCCGGGGTACTGAGCGGCAGATTTGCAAGGCACGGAGATGCTTTATATTATGCCATTTTTAATGATGATAATAATGAGGTTACATATTATCGTATGGAAAATGGAAAGAGAAATGAACAGATGAAGATGTCGCCGGAGAATGCATTCAGTATAGTAAATATATGTGGTCAGTCTGTGTATGTCAGGTATTACAATGATAAAGGACGGTATTGTCTGGGGGTACTAAGTCTGGACGATCTGAATCAGGGAAGATTTCGTGTGAGAGAATTGAGGTGCTATGATGAAGAGGAATAGGATAATTATGCTTGCGGTTGTTCTGGTTGTTTTGGTTGCGATATCTGCAACGGTGATTATGATTAAAAAACCGGATTTGACCGAAAAGAAGGAAAACGAGACGGAAGTCGATTCGGATGTCGGAACGAAAACGGATGTAAAAGTCATAACATTTGCTGTTCCTGATATTTGTAAGATAGAGGAAGAGAACCTTCAGTACTTTAATGATGCACTCATTAAGGACGGTCATGATTACAGGCTTGAGATAAAATATCTGGAATATGAAAATTATGCTGCACTGCTGGAGGATGAATTAAAGAGCGGTGATACAGATATCGCGTTTTTGGGATTAGGCGATGCGAGCGGAAACAATAATATATATACACTTATTAATTCCGAACTTGTTCTGAATCTTGATGAGGTTCTGACACAGGAGTCGGGGGCGGCACTTTATAATGCCTTTCCACAGAATCTATGGGAGTCGGTTAAATGTAATAAGCATATTTATTCAATACCATCCACACTTGTGGATGATCGAGGGGTATTTGCTGCATTTAACAGAGATTATGTAGCGGATGAGGATATAGAAGAGTGGGATGGAAGTATAGACGGGATCTATGAGATTCTTAATAATACCGAGTGGAATAATACGGATGCATGTCCTTTCCAATATTTAATAAGCGGATATTCGTTTGAGGATATGATAGGGTGTGAAGTGAGATATGGCCTGCTGTTTGATTATGACTCCCTGACGATTGAAAATCCTTTGGAATCAGAGAAGTTTACAGATTATCTGAAAGTACTGGATCAGATGAAGGAAGACGGATATATGAGTACTTCTGTAGAATATCTTGATAATCCCGGATTGGAAAATGCGGGAGTATTGGATAATGTTAAATCCGGTAATTATATGGTTGCATTATCGTATGGTACAGTAGATGATGCATTTCAAAAGGATAATATAACCGTTAAGAAAGTAGAGCCATATTTATCATCAAGAATAAATGGTTCCATAGCTATCTCAAAACATACAGATGATACAGATGCCGTGGTGGAGTTCCTTGGACTCTTATACGGAGATGGAACTTATGGCAATCTTCTTTTGTATGGACAGGAGAATATAGATTATAAGGTTGTAGACGGAATTGCCTGCAATATGGACGGCGCAGATCTGGAGAATAAGCATATTGATAAGCTCTGCTTAAATTTGTTTGTAAATATACAGCCAGTCAGAGGCGAGAACTATATGGTTGATCGTAAGAATGAGTTTTTTTCTTTTTATGACAATATAGAATTATCACCGTTTATTGGTTTTGAACCGGATACAACTGATTTAAACAACATTTCAAAGGATCTGGATGAATTTATGAGAAGTCTTAAAAATGAGACTGTAGAGGAAGCAATCGGGAGTACCGGGGATAAGCTTACATCTGATGGCATGGAGGAATATCTTAACGGTGTTAGAAGTCAATGGGAGGGGTATCGACAATGATACTGAAGCTGGAAGAACTTACGAAACTATATAAAGATAAAGTTGCATTGGATGGCGTATCATTTTCTTTTAGTCCCGGAATATATGGTCTTTTGGGACCGAATGGTGCGGGAAAGTCCACTATGATGAATCTGATTACGGATAATCTGACTCCAACCAAAGGGTGTGTATTACTGAATGAAAGAAGTATAGACGAACTGGGTAGTGAATACAGAAAGCTGTTAGGATATATGCCACAGCAGCAGAATATATATCCAGAGTTGTCACTCAGACGTTTTTTGTATTTTATGGCATCCCTGAAGGGGCTGAAAAAGGAAGAAGCTGAAAAAGATATAAACCATTATGTAAGGATGGTAAGGCTGGAAGATGTACTGGGAAAGAAGCTGGGAACTTTTTCGGGTGGGATGAAGCAAAGAGCATTGATTGCACAGGCACTGATTGGTGATCCGGGCATATTGATTCTGGATGAGCCGACTGCCGGACTGGATCCGAAGGAAAGGATCAGAATCCGGAATCTGATATCCGAGGTCGCACGGGATAAGATTGTTATCATTGCTACACATGTGGTCACAGATATAGAATTTATTGCAAAAGAGATAATCATGCTGAATAACGGAATGATAATACGGAGCGGTTCTCCCTCTGAATTGCTGGATGAGTTAGACGGAAAGGTATGGAATGTCTTTTTATCAGATGAAGAGATAGATGAAGTAAATGCCAAGTACAAGGTAAGTAATATTTCAAGGGATGCAGAAGGTATCATTGCCCGGATTATCACTGAATCCTATGAGGGCAGATGGAAAAAAGAGGCAGTACGACCGAATCTTGAGGATTTGTATTTATATCTTAACGGAGACTGAGCATGAGTATATTAAAGAATGAAATCTGTAAATTGTTGACGAAAAGAACCATATGGATTCTTTTTGTTCTGACGGCGATTAATCTTTTGTTTCAACTGTATATCATGAATACGCCGAATGAAGATGGCTATACACTTAAGGAGTACAGCGGATTCTATCGTGAAATGAGTGCGTATAGTCAGGATGGGTTGCTGGGTGAAATTGAAAAAAGAGAAACAGAGGCGGATACATATGGGGAAGCCAATCTCTATTCCAGAGTTTACGGGGAAGTGGCGGCGTGCATTACATACGATGAATATCTCAGTTCGATTGATGAAAAAGCCGAAGAGATCACCATTATGAACCGATATGCAGATAATGGTGGATATGCAGTAAGAAATGCTGAAAAAACAAGAGAAATATACCGGAAGCTGAAAGGAACAGAGCTGAAGGTAGAAGATCCGATGGGTATACTTAATATTACGGATAATGAACTTACAGACTACATAGTGATCATAATGATATTTATGGTTGCCGTTAATCTTGTTTTTTATGAAAAAGACGAGGATCAATTAAGTTTTCTTCGAACAACAGCAAACGGCAGAAAAAAGTTGATGGCTGCGAAGGTTGCCGCAATGGTTTTGTTTGTTTTGTTTATTATCATGGTTCTATATGGAATGAATGCAGTCGTAAGCCGGTGTTTTTATGACTCCATAGATTTTGAGAGTCCGCTTCAGAGTGTATATCTATATCGGAACAGCCCGTTTGGATTAAGTATAGGTGGGTTTCTGCCCAGTTATTTCCTTGTCAAATTCTTAAGCTGTGTATTTCTTGGAATCCTGTTTATGTTGCTGTGTGCGGTATTTGACCGTATCATTTTTGTGTTTGTTGCATCGGCGTTAACGGTTCTTGTTGAAATTCTCTGCTATACCAATATTTCCGGCACACATTTTCTTGCGTTTTTAAAATACTTAAATATTATGTCGGGTGTCAAAACCGGAGGTATGTTCTCTGATTATGTGAACCTGAATATGTTTGGATATCCGGTTAATACATGCTTTTTGTACGGGATATTGTGGCTGATCGGAACAGTTATCTGTACAGTTTCAGTCATCCACTATTTGGAATTGCCACATGAAAAAAGAATAGTTTCGCTACAGAAATTTAGATTTCCTAAAGGGTTCGAAGGTCATACGTCTCTTTTTATGCATGAGTGCTATAAGATGCTTATTCCGGGCCGGGGGCTTTTGATACTGGCTGTTTCCTGCCTGTTTGTGATATGGTGGAATCCTACAGAGAAGATTCGGTTTGATACTGTCGACGAGGTTTATTATAAAGAGTACATGGAAAGATTTTACGGACCGTTAGATTCTAAAACCTATGAGATGTTGGAAAAAGAAAGTGCAGTCTATGATCAGATGGCTGCAAATATATCCGCGGATATTGAACAGGGGAAAAGTGAGAATTATATCAGCATAAAGTACAAGGATGAGTTAGACAGGCAGACTGCGTTCGGTATGGTTACAGAACATGTCATGTATCTTGAAGCCCAACAGGGGGGATGGTTATTTTATGAAAAAGGATATGATATTCTTACGGATCATAAATACTCTGGAAATCGAGATGTTTCACAGGCATTTGTATATGTTATTATGCTGATAGCTATTACACATGGCATTTACGGTGTTGATTATGGTAATTCCGAAATGAAGATTTTAAGAACCACTTATCATGGTAGAAGAAGGCTGAACATGATCAAGGGAGGCTTAGGCATGTTCAGTACGATTATCTCGTTTGGACTGGTATATGTTGTACGATTGTTGAATGTACTTCACGCTTATGGTCTCAATGGTTTGAATGCGCCTGCTGCAAGTATGGAACATCTTGCACAGATTCCGCAGAATATATCGGTACTCCTTTATATTTTAATCATTATGCTCATGAGATTGATCGGTGGTCTGATCGTTACGAAGGTTGTTTTTGTCTCATTCAAGCAGTTTAGGAACAGTATTCCTGTGATAATTTTAGGAATTATAATATTTATAATACCACTTGTTCTTGTCGCATTTGATGTTCCGAATGCACAGTACATCTTATTCAATCCATTGCTGCTGGGAAATGTATTTTAACTGTGCTGTACAAATCCCTACTCATTTGCCATGATCTGCTCCAGAGTCAGATTCTTCTCGTGCTTGATCGGTTTCCATTCTACCTTTGAGAACAGAGACACGATATAGATCGGAATGTAGGTCAGCATAAACAACGGAAAGGTAATGGTATACAGAAGCTTCTTCCAAGTAGGACAATGGATCTGCTTCCATTCTGTGATCGTTGTGATGAGTCCCAGAATGAAGACCGTCAGGCACAGACTGATAAATAGCTGGAGCAAAGAGGTACCGAGGGCAGCAAAGGAGCCATTTCCCAGAAAGCTATATACAACAGCTCCCAGATTGACGAGGATACTGACAGCGGTCAGGGCAGCGGCTGGCAGGATATTCATCAGCATGTCGTAGCAGGAGAAGCTGCCATGGAAGATCCCCTTAAAAAGAGAGCTGCCATACTTCCGGAGCACCTGTAGATAGCCCTTTGCCCAGCGCAGTCGCTGATTCCAAGACTGCCGGAAGCCGGTAGGCTGCTCATCATAGAGGATGGCATCAGCAGAATAGCCGATGGTAACGCCGCGGGAGACATTGGATATGGTGAATTCGATATCCTCTGTCAAAGTGAAAAAGTTCCAGCCGTTATAGTCATTGATTACCTTGTCTGAGAACAAGAAGCCGGTTCCGGATACCGCACTGCTGCTTCCGATCGCCATACGGGCAGCGTTCAGGTACTTTGCCTCACGGAGAAACCAAAGGGCATATCCGGCAGAGATCCAGTTACTTCCGTAGTTCTTGGAATTCCGATAGCAGGTGACGATCTCGTGACCGTCTGTATAGGTCTGGTTGATGGCACGCAGAAATCCCGGATCTAAGATATTGTCTGCATCTAAAACAATATATGCATCGTACTGTTCATTTCGAACATGTTTAATCTTATCTAACAGAAAATTCAATACATATCCCTTTCCGACATGTGTGGTATCCGCTCGCTCATAGACGATGGCACCGTGCTGCTTTGCCACCTGTGCGGTCTGGTCGGTACAGTTATCCGCACCAACATAGATATCTATCTGATCCATAGGATAGTCACAGGCCTGGATACTGTCGATCAGAGAACCGATGACGGTTTCTTCGTTTCTGGCAGCGATCAGGATAGCAAGACGGTGAAACACCTCCGGCTGATGCACTGCTTTTTTGCGAAAGAAATCACGATATATAGAAACTGATAAGAGTAACAAATGAAAAATATGTACATAATAATTTTGTTTATGAGTTCGACCGTATGCATAATCATTTCCTCCGAAAATAGTCATTCTGATACACTCTGCTAAAGCAGAAATCCTTGGTATTGCTTTGCTGTATTTATAAGTTACGCCACCGGACAGGCAGATACAAGAATAAAGGCATTACGTATTTATTAAGATTCTTTCATATATATGAATGAAACTGTCAGATTTTGCATATCTTAGCTAACGAGCAAAAAATAGAGGGAAAAATGAAGACATTTAGAAGCGTCTTAAAGACATGTCTGGCAGTGATATGCATAGGGGTTCTGGCACTGTCATTGAACTCCGGTGAAATCCGGGCAGAAAGCGGATTTTCTACGGAAGCACGTTACACAGGAGGAAGCTCGATTGCAGAGATCATGAGCAAATATATATATTTTGTGGAGGGAGATCTGACAGGAACTACGACTGCACATACATCGGGAGCAATCGTAGTAGGCGGAAGTCTGAATTATGCGGTTTCCGGATTCGGAAATCTCATGGCAGCACCATCGTACATTCATCATATTAATGGGCTGAACTATATTAACAGTATCTTTTCCGGAACAGAGAGTTGTCAGGGGGAACGGATCGTTTATTATGGAACCGCAGAAGCGGGGATCCCCGGATATCTGTTCTATCGTCCGGAAGGGGGAAACGGAAGCGAAAGTATCCTGTTTCAGAATCCGGACTATATATCCGTGCCCACGATAATGACGGCGCTTCGTCAGGAGTCCGCTACGCTGGCAGCAGCCGGAAGTACAACGGCATATCGGATCGAAAATGGGGTGTTGACGATTGACTTCGGAAAGGCAGCAAGTGTATCCATCCCGGATGATCTGTCGCAGGTACAGAGAGTAGAGCTGGAAAATGTAACGATTGAGGATCTGATGACACAGACACATATTATATCGCTTACCGGACAGGGAGCTGTGAATCTGAATGCACAGTCTATCATGGTGGGAGGTACTACGATCGATCAGAAGTTCAAGGATTATGCAATCAGTAAGGATACGGGATGTGCTTCGACCGGTGGACAGTATTATCTTGGAGGGTTGAACCTGGTGTGGAACATCCCGAATGCGGGTACAGTAAGCTTTGTGAATCTGAATGGACAGTTGGTAGCACCCAATGCGGCGGTAAGTCTTACCGGAGGAAGACATGAGGGATGTGTAGTCGCTGCATCGGTAATGACGGATTCAGAGGCACATTTTTATCCGATTGGGAAGCTGGAAAACGAACCGGGCAGCGAAGAGGAACCGGGCAGCGAAGAAGAACCGGGTAGCGAAGAAGAACCGGGTAGCGGAGAAGAACCGGGTAGTGAAGAGGAACCGGGCAGCGAAGAAGAATCGGGTAGCGAAGAGGAACCGGGCAGCGAAGCGAAGCCGAGTACGGAAGAAGAACCAAGCAGTGGAACAAAACCAAGTAGTGAGGAAAGCGGCAGTACCTCTGATCGGGAGATCTTAGGGACGATAAGGCAGACGCCGTCGACAGGAGAGAGGATTACGACAGAGAAACCACATGCCGTGGGAACGGCCGTTCAGACAGGAGATGAAACAGGAATATTCTGGATGTCCGGTCTGGCACTGGCTGCATTAGGCAGTGGAATCTGGATGTGGAAGAGGAAATAGAACAAAAGCGGGAAACGGCAGAATAAAAGCTGCGGGGAATTATTCCCGCAGCGTTTCATACCATTTGAAATGTGACTATAAAAGATTTTTGTTAATATACTGTTTTAAGGCTTCAAAGCTTTCCTTACTGATAACATGTTCGATTCTGCAGGCATCCTCCAGAGCAATTTCTTCCGGAACACCCAGCTTCTTCAGAGCTGCGGAGATCAGTAAATGCCGCTCATAGATCATTTCGGCAATCTGCTTCCCTTCCTCTGTAAGATAGATATAGCCCTCATTTGTAACGGTTATCTGATTCTTAGCACGCAGATTCTTCATGGCGATGCTGATGCTGGACTTTTTGAAGCCGAGTTCGTTTGCTACATCTACTGAACGTACAACAGGTAGCTTTTGACTCAGAACCAGTATTGTCTCCAGATAGTTTTCTGCTGATTCGTTTGTTGCCATTGATTTCACCTCATATTACATACCGATTGTTAAACATTGGAATCAGTATAGCACATAATCGGGACTCAGGCAATCCGCGTAAATGAAAAAATAGTCATAGTTACCAAAAACACATCTTATTTTTTTCTTAAAAAAACTAAAAAAAATCGGGAAAAGGTTCTTGACAACTAATATGCGTTAGAATATACTAACTATCGAAGAAATGAAAAACTTTATCAATGCTTAAAGGAAGAGGATGATATGATGCCACTATCTATGGTAGACAAAGGAACTCCGATCACGATAATGAAGGTTGGAGGAAAAGAGGAAACAAGAAGATTTCTGGAGAACTTAGGCTTTGTTGCCGGTAGTCAGGTGACAGTCGTATCCGAAATCGGAGGCAATATGATCGTGAATGTGAAGGAATCACGGGTGGCAATCGGCAGAGATATGGCCAACAAGATCATGGTTGCATAAGTATGAGATAGAAGAAAGAAGGAGAGAAAAGATGACGCTGAAAGAAGTGAAATGCGGTGAGACAGTGACGGTTAAGAAGCTGTCCGGAGACGGACCTGTAAAACGTCGGATTATGGATATGGGTATTACAAAGGGCGTTTCTATTTATGTAAGAAAGGTAGCACCACTGGGTGATCCGGTAGAAGTAACGGTTCGAGGATATGAACTGTCTCTTCGAAAGGCAGATGCTGAGATGATCGAGGTCGAGTAATTTTTTTGATCTTGAAGTTAGTGCTTACTAATAAAAGTTGCTGAGTAAAAACATTTGGTAGCGAAATCAAACATAAGGATTCAAAATAGAAAAGGAGCGAAAAAATGTCAATCAAAATTGCATTAGCAGGTAATCCAAACTGCGGTAAAACTACATTATTTAACGCATTGACAGGTTCCAATCAGTTTGTTGGTAACTGGCCGGGCGTTACAGTAGAGAAGAAGGAAGGTAAGTTAAAGAACCATAAGGATGTTACCATCATGGACTTACCGGGTATTTATTCGTTATCTCCATATACGCTGGAGGAGGTTGTAGCCAGAAACTACCTGATCAATGAAAGACCGGATGCGATCATCAATATCGTAGATGGTACCAATATTGAGCGTAATCTGTATCTGTCTACACAGATCATGGAACTGGGTATTCCGGTTATTATGGCAATCAACATGATGGATCTGGTAGAGAAGAATGGGGATAAGATACATACAGATAAGCTGGCTAAGAAGCTGGGCTGTGAGGTTGTTGAGATCTCTGCTTTGAAGGGAACCGGTATCGAGAAAGCTGCGGAGAAGGCAGTATCCTTAGCAAAGGCAAAGAAGAACGCAGTATCTGTTCATGAGTTTAGTGCGGATGTAGAGTCTGTAATCAAGACCGTTGCCGATAAGCTGGGCAGCGATATTGCAGAGGAGCAGAAGCGGTTCTTCGCAATTAAGCTTCTGGAAAAGGATGATAAGATCATCGCTATGATGAATCAGGCACCGGATGTATCTGCTGAGATCAAGCAGTTAGAGAAGGACTTTGATGACGATACGGAGAGTATTATCACAAATGAGAGATATGTATACATTGCATCTATTATGGATGAGTGTGTAACCAAGAAGAAGGGTGAGAAGCTGAGCGTATCCGATAAGATTGACCGGATCGTTACAAACCGTTGGGCAGCACTTCCGATCTTTGCGGTTGTTATGTTTATCGTGTATTATGTATCTGTAACCACCGTTGGTGGCTGGGTAACAGACTGGACGAATGACTGTCTGTTTGGCGATGGCTTCCATCTGTTCGGTATCGGTAGTGCCGCATATGAAGATGCAGCAGCCGATTACAGCCGTGCAGATCAGATTCTGGCAGCCGGTGATGAGGGTGCCACAACCGTTGATATCGTCGATGACGAAGGAGAAGTATTAGAGACTGTTACACTGTCTGACAGCGTAACGGCGGAAGCACAGGATGTTGTAGATGCGGGTGAGCCGGATACGACAGAGTATGGCGTTTGGGTACCTGGTATTCCGGTGCTGGTTGAGAACCTGCTGGATGCTATGAACTGTGTAGACTGGTTAAAGGGACTGATCCTGGACGGTATTGTAGCCGGTGTAGGTGCGGTTCTCGGATTCGTACCACAGATGTTAGTACTGTTCATATTCCTGGCGTTCTTAGAGTCTTGTGGTTATATGGCCAGAGTTGCATTTATCATGGACCGTATCTTCCGGAAGTTCGGTCTTTCCGGTAAGTCCTTTATCCCGATGCTGATCGGTAGTGGATGTGGTGTTCCCGGTATCATGGCATCCCGTACGATCGAGAATGACAGGGATCGTAAGATGACGATTATGACAACAACCTTTGTACCATGTGGTGCAAAGCTTCCGATTATTGCTTTGATCGCCGGTGCATTCTTTGATAATGCAGGCTGGGTATCATGGAGCTGCTACTTCGTTGGTATCGCTGCGATTATCTGTTCCGGTATTATCTTAAAGAAGACAAAGATGTTTACAGGCGAGCCTGCACCATTCGTTATGGAACTGCCGACTTACCACTGGCCAACTGTTGGAAATATCTTACGTAGTATGTGGGAGCGTGGCTGGTCATTTATCAAGAAGGCTGGTACAATCATCCTGTTATCTACCATCGTACTGTGGTTCCTGATGAGCTTCGGCTGGGTAGACGGTTCCTTCGGTATGCTGGAGGCAGAGCAGTTGGATAGCAGTATTCTGGCAAGCATTGGTAGTGTGATCGCACCAATCTTTGCTCCACTGGGATGGACACAGGCCGGTTCCGGTTGGAAGATGGCAGTTGCAGCCGTTAGTGGACTGATCGCAAAGGAAAATGTCGTAGCTACCTTCGGTATGCTGTTTGGTTTCGCAGAGGTTGCAGAAGACGGTGCCGAGGTATGGGGAAGCTTAGCACAGGTAATGACTCCGATCGCCGCATATGGCTTCCTGGTATTCAACCTGTTATGTGCTCCTTGCTTCGCAGCTATGGGTGCTATCAAGCGTGAGATGAACAATGCAAAGTGGTTCTGGTTTGCAATCGGATATCAGTGTGGTCTGGCTTATGTAGTTGCACTGTGTATCTATCAGATCGGTACCTTGATCAGTGCAGGAAGCTTTGGCGTAGGAACGGTAGTTGCATTCCTGTTGGTAGCAGCATTTATCTACCTGCTGGTAAGACCATACAAGGAAAGCAAGACCTTGAATGTAAATATTAAGAAGGCAGCAGGAACGCGATAAGCGTTTCTGCCCCGGTGGAAGGATAGAAAGAGGGTACTGTTATGAATCTTGGTTCAATCATCGTATTACTCGTTGTTGTCGGAATCGTAGCTGCGATTATATGCAGTATGGTTTCTGATAAGAAGAAAGGAAAGTCGCTGCAGTGTGGTGGCGACTGCAAGAATTGTGGAGGACACTGTAGCCATTGAGTGAAGAAGAAATCATTATTCAGAAACTGAAGAAGCATGGATATCGGATAACAAAGCAGAGAAAGATCTTACTGGATATCATTCTGAGCGAGCCGTGTAGTAGCTGCAAGGAGATATATTACAAGGCGTCCGGTCTGGATCCGAGCATCGGAACAGCCACAGTTTATCGTATGATAAATACACTGGAAGAGATCGGAGCCATCAACCGGAAGAATATGTATAAGATCGACTGTGGAGAACCGAAGGATATGCAGGCGTCATACGTGATTGAGTTTGATGATGACACCAGTATTCGGCTCACACCACAGAAATGGAATCAGATTCTGCAGTCTGGTCTGGAGGCCTGTGGCTATTCAGAAAAGAAAGCAGTTCGAAATGTGGTAGCCGGACTATAATACGGGTAATCAGTCGAAAGACAAGATAGTTATGTAGAAAGGCAGGAGATTATTATGGCAAAAATTAGTAAAGGAGCAATCGGTATATTTGCAGCAGGATTGGCAGTTGGAACAATTGGCTTAAAGCTGTTGACCAGCAAGGATGCAAAGAAGGCATATACACATGGAACGGCGGCTGTACTTCGCGCAAAGGATTATGTAATGAAGACAGCAACTACCCTTCAGGAAAATTGCACAGATATTTATGAAGAAGCAAAGCAGATCAATGAAGATCGGGCTGCAAAGGAAGAAGTAATGGAGGATATACCGGAAGCAACTGAAGCGAGTGATGAAACAGAGACGGCAGAAGTACCTGCTCAGCTTCCACAGTCTCCAGAGGCTCCATTGGCATGAGATTCGTTGTAAAGCATGAGATCCGAGGTCGTATCCGTATACATGTGCTGCAGAAACGGATGTCTTACGAAGAGGCGGATATTTTGCAGTATTATCTGGATAATAAGGAGCAGGTTACCCGTGTTCAGGTAAAGGAACGGGTACAAGATATAGTTATATTCTATACGGGCGACCGAGAGGCGATCATTGATATGCTGAGACGCTTTCATTATGAAGCGGTATCGGTCCCAAGTACATATCTGGAGAATTCCGGCAGAGCCTTAAATGATCAGTACTATGAGAAACTGGTGAATCGGATTGTACTTCATTACGGAACACGTTTACTGGTTCCGAAACCGATTCGGATGGTGATTACCTGGACAAAGGCACTCAAGTACCTTTGGTTAGGTGTAAAGTGTCTGTTCTCGGGAAAGATTCAGGTTCCGGTTCTGGATGCAACCGCGATACTGGTATCGCTTCTTCGAAATGACTGCAATACAGCCGGTTCTGTGATGTTCCTCTTAGGAATCGGTGAGATTCTGGAAGAATGGACGCATAAGAAGTCTGTCGATGATCTGGCGCGCAGTATGTCATTAAATATCGGCAAGGTATGGGTAGAAAAGGATGGACAGGAGATTCTGCTTCCGGTTGATCGGATCGGGAAGGATGATCTGGTCATTGTCCATGTAGGAAATCTGATTCCGTTTGACGGTATGGTGGTACGTGGAGATGCGATGGTAAATCAGGCAGCACTGACAGGAGAATCCATGCCAGTGCATAAAACGGTCGATAGCTATGCTTATGCCGGAACGGTTCTGGAAGAAGGCGAACTGACGATTCGGGTAAAAGAGGTCAACGGATCCAGCAAGTTTGAGAGCATTGTCTCCATGATCGAAGAGTCCGAAAAGCTGAAGTCTTCACTGGAAAGCAAGGCGGAACATCTGGCAGATCGATTAGTGCCATACACATTGGCAGGTGCAGGACTTACATATCTGTTTAGCCGGAACATTACAAAGGCAGTTGCCGTATTGATGGTGGATTTTTCATGTGCACTGAAGCTGGCTATGCCGATTACGGTGCTTTCGGCGATACGGGAAGCCAGTACATACAGTATGACTGTAAAAGGCGGAAAGTTCTTAGAGGCTGTAGCAGAAGCGGAAACCATCGTATTTGATAAGACAGGCACACTTACGAAGGCACAGCCGGTTGTGGCAGATGTGGTTTCCTTTAATGGAGAAGATCCGGATGAACTGCTTCGGATCGCGGCATGTATGGAAGAACATTTTCCACATTCCATGGCAAAGGCAGTGGTTCGGGAAGCAGAGCTTCGAAATCTGGTGCATGAAGAGATGCACTCAAAGGTTGAATACATAGTTGCACATGGAATATCAACGACAATCGATGATAGAAAAGCAGTGATCGGAAGCTATCATTTTATATTTGAGGATGAGCAGTGTACGATTCCGGCAGGGATGGAAGAAACCTTCCGAAATCTTCCGGAGGAGTATTCGCATCTTTATCTTGCAATCGAGAATCAACTGGCAGCCGTTATCTGTATCGAAGATCCACTTCGAGAGGAAGCTCCGATGATTATTCGGAAGCTGAAGGAGAATGGCATCCGGAAGATTGTAATGATGACAGGCGACAGTGAACGTACAGCGGCTGCGATAGCCAGAAGAGTTGGCGTGGATGAATATTATTCAGAGGTGTTGCCGGAAGATAAGGCACAGTTTGTAGAACAGGAAAAGGCAGCAGGCCGTAAAGTGATCATGGTCGGAGATGGCATTAATGATTCTCCGGCGTTGTCAGCAGCCGATGTCGGAATCGCAATCAGTGATGGTGCAGAGATAGCAAGAGAAATCGCAGATATTACGGTTGGAGCTGACAGTCTTCATGAGCTGGTTTTGTTAAAGCAGATCAGTGACAGTCTGATGCGTCGGATCCATAAGAACTATCGTACCATTGTAGGATTTAATACTGCGCTGATCGTACTGGGGATGTGTGGAGTACTGCCGCCAACCGTATCCGCATTGCTGCACAATACGTCAACACTGGTGATTAGTTTAAATAGCATGCGAAATTTATTGCCGGAAAAAGTACCGGAGAAATAAAGAACGGCAGCAGGCATACAAGAATAGAAATACGGAAAGTTACATATGCTAGAAGGAATCAATCGAAATGATCGATTGATTCCTTTTTTTTCGTCTGATAAATATTATCACTGGAACTTCTTGACGGGAAGAGGAAGTTCGTGTAGTATTCAAGTGAAGTTAGATAAAGCTAACTTTAGGAAGGAGGAACTAATTTGAGCGGAGAAACATGGGAAATTTTGCAAAACATGGAAATGGAGGACGTAGAGCTTCAGATGGCACTTCAATGTGCGCCTGTTATCACCGGGATTAAGATATCGAATCTGCTGAGTATTCAGCTTCAGGGCTATCATCGAATGATCGATATCGTAAAAGACAGTGGACTCTCGGTGTATACACTGGGAGTAGCAAAGGATCGCGTGACCATATTTTTATACCATGAGGAGCGCTTAAAACATTTTCTGAAACAGGAGAATGTACAGGCACTGATGCGGACGCTTGGATATGGGGATGAGCCGTTACAAGAGATTATAGCAGCATTTCGTCTGCGATACCAGCGGTATCTTCAGAATCGGGAGTGGTTTCCACATGAAATGGGGCTTTTGCTTGGCTATCCACCGGAGGATGTGGAAGGCTTTATCCGCTATCAGGGGAAGAATTTCCTATGTACAGGATATTGGAAGGTGTATGCAAATCCGATTGCAAAGCAGCAGCTTTTTCGTCGGTTTGAATATGCCAGGGAACAGTTGGTCCAGTTGCTGTCGATAGGTATGCACATGCGGGAAATTATGGCAATCTATAGCACCCGCCGGGAAGCATGCATATCCGGTTAAGCACAGGTGATAATAATCAGGAGGATAAGAACATGAGTAAGATTCGTATTGTATTTTGGACACAGGGCGGCAACACACAGGCGATGGCTGAAGCGATCGGAGAAGGCGTCAGAGAGTCAGGCAAGGAAGCTGAGGTTGTGTTTGTAAGCTCTATAACAGCAGATGAGCTGAAGGAGGATTCGGTGTTTGCTCTGGGCTGTCCGGCTATGGGTGCTGAAGTTCTGGAGGAAGGCGAGATGGAGCCGTTTGTAATGGAAGTAGAGACGTTCGCAGCAGGAAAGAAGATCGCACTGTTTGGCTCTTATGGCTGGGGAGACGGCCAGTGGATGCGTGACTGGGAAGAACGGATGATGAGTGCCGGAGCAACCTTAGTCGGCGGTGAGGGACTTATGTGCCATGAGACACCGGATGAGGAAGGCTTAGAGGCATGCAAAGAGCTGGGAAGACAGTTGGCAAATGCATAATGCGTAAGTGAGCATGAGTCGTTGCACTTTCGCTCATCAGGACGTATACTAGAAGTAAGATGAAAGGATAGGAAGGCAACGATATGTATGGAGAAGTTATAAAAGGATTATTAATCCCGTTTTTGGGAACATCCCTGGGAGCAGCCTGTGTACTGTTTATGCGGAGAGAGATGCATGATACGATTCGCAAGGCTTTGACAGGGTTTGCGGCAGGGGTTATGGTAGCGGCATCGATCTGGAGTCTGATTCTTCCGTCGATTCAACAGTCAGAGCAAATGGGCAGATTTGCATTTGTTCCGGCAGTAATCGGATTCTGGATCGGTGTTTTATTTTTGCTTTTGCTGGATACGGTTACGCCCCATATGCACATGAACAGCGAGACACCGGAAGGGCCGCAGAGCAATCTGAAAAAGACAACCAAACTGGTGCTGGCGGTTACTCTGCATAATATACCGGAGGGTATGGCGGTTGGTGTTGTATATGCAGGTGTGCTGGCGGACAGTACGGAGATGACCATGCTGGGAGCACTGGCACTGTCGATCGGTATTGCGATTCAGAACTTTCCGGAGGGGGCTATTATCTCCATGCCGTTACATAGTCAGGGCATGGGAAGAGGAAAGGCCTGTCTTTATGGAATTCTCTCCGGAGCGGTGGAGCCGGTGGCGGCACTTATAACGATTCTGTTGTCCGGTCTTTTGATACCGGTGCTTCCTTACTTTTTGAGCTTTGCGGCAGGTGCTATGCTATATGTTGTTGTGGAGGAACTGATTCCGGAGATGTCGGAGGGAAAACATTCGAATATCGGAACTTTGATGTTTGCAGCGGGATTTTCCATTATGATGATATTGGATGTGGCACTGGGATAAGAAAGCTGTTATACTATAGGAGTAGTAAAAACTGGCAGATTCTGTATACGGAGTCTGCCATAGGAATATAAGGAGGACGAAGGTATGGGATTTTTAACAGGTAAGACCGCCATCGTAACCGGTGGTGGACGAGCAGTATTGAGTGATGGAAGATGCGGTTCTATCGGATATGGTATTGCCACAGCCTATGCAAAAGAGGGAGCAAATCTGGTCATTACAGGTCGGAATGAGAAGAAGCTGGCAGATGCCAAAGAAGAGCTGGAACGTCTGTATGGCGTGAAGGTGCTGGCACTTCAGGCAGATGTGTCCGCTTCGGCTGATAACGAGGCTGTGGTGAATAACGTGATTAAGCAGACGATCGATACCTTTGGAAGAATCGATGTATTGATTAACAATGCACAGGCATCCGCCTCCGGTGTACCATTGGCAGAGCATACGACCGATCAGTTTAATCTGGCTATGTATTCTGGCCTGTATGCAGCATTTTATTATATGAAGGCATGCTATCCGTATCTGAAGGAGACAAAGGGATCGGTAATAAACTTTGCATCAGGAGCCGGTTTGTTTGGTAACTTCGGACAGTGTGCATATGCGGCAGCAAAGGAAGGTATCCGTGGACTGACCAGAGTTGCAGCGACGGAGTGGGCCAGAGATGGTATTAATGTAAACATTATCTGCCCGTTGGCATGGACCTCCCAACTGGAACAGTTCCAGCAGGCATATCCGGATGCGTTTGAAAAGAATGTACACACCCCGCCGATGGGACACTTTGGTGACTCGGAACTGGAGATCGGCAGAGTCTGTGTACAGCTGGCATCTCCGGACTTTAAATACATGTCCGGTGAGACGATCACATTGGAAGGCGGTATGGGTCAGAGACCATAGTCGATAGAGGAAACAGTAGATGAAAGTATTGATTATCGGTGCAGGGGCGATAGGAATCGCCCTTGGCACTTTTTTGAAAAGTCAGAATGCAGAGGTAGATTTGTTTGCCAGAGGAAAGACTCTGGAGGCGATACAACAAAAGGGCATCCGGCGAACCGGTCTGTTTGGAGAGTATACCTGTCCGGCCGGTACGATCGGAGTGTATGCGGCCTATGAGGAACTTCCGGAGGAGGCCTATGATTATGTGATTATTACGACGAAGACGATGGCGAATTCCACAGTGAGCCGTTCCCTGTGGGAAGCAAAGGCGTGCATGAAGCCACAGGGGAAGCTGGTTATTATGCAGAATGGCTGGGGGAATGACAAACCCTATCTGGAGTATTTTCCGAAGGAACAGGTCTATAATGCAAGGGTAATCACCGGGTTTCAACGGACAGAAGCCAATGTGAGTCATATTACAGTCCACACAGCACCGATTCTTCTCGGTTCTCTTCAGGGCTGTGAAAATGTCTGCATGGAACCCTTGGCACAGGCGCTGGATCAGGCCGGGATGCCGACACAGGTATCGGATGAGCTGGAAAAGTACCTGTGGGCAAAGATGCTGTATAATACGACCTTGAATCCGCTGGGGGCAATTCTCGGCGTGAATTACGGAGCACTGATGGAGTCCGAGGCGTCCAGATCGATCATGGATCAGTTGATCGAAGAAACCTATGCGGTTATGAAGGCTGCCGGATATACGACAAACTGGGAGGATGCCGCTGCCTATAAGAAGGTGTTCTATGAGAAACTGATACCGGACACATATCATCATCGGGCATCGACCTTACAGGATATTGAAAAGAAGCAGAAGACAGAGATCGATACATTGAACGGATGTATTGTAGAGCTGGCGAAGCAGTATCAGGTACCGGTACCGGGACATCAGATGATCGTACGTCTGATTCATAGTATAGAAGATAATTTTTAAAGCAACAGGGGATGACAATGACAGAAGATAGAAAGAAGGGAATTCGGGTAGCGACACCACAGGATGCAGGGGCTCTGCTGGCTATTTATGCACCATATGTGACAGATACGGCAATCACCTTTGAGTATGAGGTTCCTTCTCTTACGGAATTTCGGGAGCGGATTCGGCATACTTTGGAGCGATATCCGTATCTGGTGATGGAACAGGATGGAGAAATCTTAGGATATGCATATGCAGGTCCGTTCAAAGAACGGGCAGCCTATGACTGGGCAGTGGAGACGACCATATATGTAAAGCAGGGGATGAAGAAGCAGGGGATCGGCAGAAAGTTGTATCAGGCACTGGAGGATACACTGATTCGGCAGAATATTCTGAACCTGAATGCCTGTATCGGATATCCAACTGTTGAGGATGAATATCTGACCAGAAACAGCATGGAGTTTCATCAGCATCTGGGGTATCGATTGGTTGGGCAGTTTTATCAGTGTGGATATAAGTTTGGACGATGGTATGATATGGTCTGGATGGAGAAGCTGGTCGGTGAACATGGAGTCGAACCGGCGCGGGTAAAACCGTTTCCGGAGTTGCAACAGGAGTTGGAATTATGAAATATGCATTGATAAACGGAAAGATCCTAAACGGAACAAAGGATATGAAAATACAGGAAAATATGTGGATTCTGGTGGAGGATGAGAAGATTGCAGCAATCGTGCCGGAGAATACGAAGCTTGACGGATATGAGAAGGTTGATCTGCGGGGACGATATATCATGCCGGGACTCATTAATATGCATGTGCATCTGGCAGGCAGTGGAAAGCCGCAGAAGAAGCAGCGGGATAATGAGAAGCTGGTTCGTACGATTATGGGGTCTGCGCTGACCAGAACGGTTGCATATCGTATGGTAAGCGGATTTGCAAAGGAAGAACTGTATAGCGGTGTTACAACGATCCGTACAGTCGGTGGACTGGGCAGCTTTGATACCAGACTGCGGGATGAAATCCGGAAAGGAGCCGTCCGGGGACCGAGGATATTGGCCGCAAATGAAGGAATCTCCGTTCCGGGAGGGCATATGGCAGGCTCTGTAGCGATCGCAGCTCATAGCATCGAGAAAGCAGTGGCACATGTAGAGCAGGCAAAGGCAGAGGGCGTAGATCTGATTAAGCTGATGATAACCGGTGGGGTTATGGATGCGAAGGAGAAGGGCGTGCCGGGAGAGCTGAAGATGGATCCGAAGATGGTAAAGGCGGTATGTGAGCGGGCACATGAAGAAGGATATATTGTGGCGGCACATGTAGAATCACCGGAGGGAGTGCGGGTAGCATTGGAAAATGGTGTAGACTCTATCGAACACGGAGCGAAGCTGGATGCGGATATGATAAGACTGTTCCGGGAACGTGGTGCCTTCTTATGTACGACATTGTCACCGGCACTTCCATATGCACTGTTTGATCGGTCTATTACACATGCGACAGAGGTGGAACAGTATAACGGAAATGTAGTATTTGAGGGGATTATTGACTGCGCAAAGGCTGCGATCGAGAACGATATCCCGGTTGTTTTGGGAAACGATGTGGGCTGCCCATGGATCACACAGTATGACTTCTGGAGAGAACTGTATTATTTCCATAAGTATGTAGGGGTATCGAATCGGTTTGCACTCTATACAGCAACTGCCAGAAGTGCGGAAATGGCAGGAATCGGAGATGTAACCGGTACGATAGAGGCAGGAAAGTGTGCAGATATGATAGTAACAGAGGGAAATCCGCTGGAAGACCTGCGTACACTACGGACGATTGATATGGTGATAGCAAGAGGAGAAAGAATCGAACATCCACGGGTAAAGGTTCGGAAACAGGTAGAGGCAGAACTGGATCATTACCTTGAATAAGCCTTGTGTCGGGAATGTCTATGGATGCGAGGCGGGTGCGAGTAACAAAGGGCAAAAAATGAGGGGGAGAGTATATGAGGCAGGGAGAAAATGAAGAATCAAACAAGACATGGAAGATAATCGGCGGAGTGATATTTCTGGTGTGGTTTATAGGAAGTATGATCGGTATTCCTATCGTGCAACAGACAGCGGTTACACCGGGACCTATGCTGATCCTTGTGGGACAGTTCTTCCTCGGATTTACAATTATCCTGTTAGTCGGAGTGATAAAAGGGATCCGGAGACACCATTTGCGGTATGAACAGGTGATATTGACCTATGTGTTTGCACTGGCATCCGGAGGCGTTATGGGCTCCGGTATATTGATTATGAACGGAACATTTGAAGAAACGGTGAGCCGTTTGCCGGAATGGATCTGCGGTCATGCAGTTGAGAATATCGGAATATTTTATGCGAAGCTGTTTCTGGGCGTTTTTGCGATCCTTGCGGGCTCTGTGTTGATCGGAGCTGTGATCAGCAGGCTTGTTCGGAAGAGGCATTGTGTGGAGAGCGTACCGGGTATGTGTACGGGAGTGCGTTCCAGATGGAATCGGGATCAGAGTCCGGAAAGCTCCAATATACTGATATATGCACCGGTATTTCAATATGAATATAAAAATTGCGTTTACGAAGAATGTGAAGAAATCTATGTGTCAACAAATCCTGTGCGGGAAGGCCAATCGGTCACACTCTATATTAATCCGCAACGGCCGCAGGAGTTTTATATGGAAGGAATTGGACTCTTTCATCGGGAGTTGTTTCTGGCGAGCATTATCATGACTGTGTTGCCGATCGTGGTGATCTTTATTCTATAGAATCCGGATATAAAATCGGAATAAAACCCTAGAAGAAAATGAAATCATGTGCTATTATTCTGGTTAGATATAACTAACAAAGGAGCAGTAGCATGAGTGACGAGAATTATTATGAGTGTACACTGGAAAAGGAAGGCTTTCTGGGAACCTTTTATCCGGGAACACAGTATCCGGATAGCGGGATCATACTGGTAGGCGGCAGCGGCGAGAAGCGGGAGCTGGTAGAGGAACGGGGAAAGACTCTGGCGCAGGAAGGATTTAGTGTGCTGACGGTCGGATATTATCTCTGGAAACCACTATCAAAGGATACGGTCAGAATTGGCCTTCCGATCAGGCAGCGCCCAGGATAATGACCGTGCTTGGAGCCCATTCCTTTGATCATCGGTATGAGCATGTGGTTTATGAGAAAGGGAGTCACTGTCTGGCAATGCCGGAGTCATCTCTTCAGAGTGTTGGCGGAGAGGAGAAACTGCAGAAGATGCTGGCACGGTTCCTGACTATGGAAAAGAAGTATCCGGCAGAATGTAAGCAGGCACGACAGGATAGCTGGAGGAAGCTGGTGGAATTCTTTTACGAATCCATGGTCAAAGGAGCTTCAGAAAAATAAAATACAAAAAACGAAAAAATGTACTTGCAATTCCGTGAGGGTTATAATATAATAACTTTAGTTAGATGAAACTAACTACATACTGAATAAATCATGTGGACTCCTCATTCAGGATGCAATCTGGGAAGCGTTCTGACTGGAAGGTGACTCCCCTTCCAGCGAGGAAGTTCTGCAGATGTGACTGAAAGGAGATCATAGCTGTGACAAGTTATTTAGAGATTGAGAAAGTAATCGGAAGAGAGATCCTTGATTCCAGAGGAAACCCAACCGTAGAGGCTGAGGTATATCTGGCAGATGGTACGGTAGGACGCGGTATGGCACCGAGTGGAGCATCAACGGGTGAGTTTGAAGCTTTGGAGCTGAGAGATGGTGAGAAGAGCCGTTACTTAGGAAAGGGTGTCACAAAGGCAGTCGAGAATATTAATACAGTGATTAATGATACAATCACAGGGATGGATGCTTCTGACATCTATGCCATTGATAAGGCAATGATAGATGCTGATGGAACAAAGGATAAGTCAAAGCTGGGAGCAAATGCGATTCTGGCAGTATCCATCGCAACTGCAAGAGCAGCCGCTATTTCTTTGGACATTCCGTTATATCGATTTCTGGGTGGAATCTCCGGCAATCGTCTTCCGGTTCCGATGATGAATATATTGAATGGTGGCGCACATGCTGCAAATACCGTTGATGTACAGGAATTCATGATTATGCCGGTGGGAGCTCCGAGCTTCAAGGAAGCGCTTCGCTGGTGCGCAGAGGTATTCCATGCACTTGCTGCATTGCTGAAGTCTAAGGGACTGGCAACATCAGTAGGTGATGAAGGTGGATTTGCACCGGATCTTGCCAGTGATGAAGAGGCGATCCGGTACATATTAGAGGCAGTTAAAAATGCCGGTTATGAGCCGGGTAAGGACTTTATGATCGCAATGGATGCAGCTTCCTCTGAGTGGAAAGGTTCCGCAAAGGGCGAATATATACTTCCGAAGGCCGGAACAAAGTTTACATCCGCAGAATTGATTGCACATTGGAAGCAGTTGGTTGATAAGTATCCGATCATTTCCATTGAGGATGCTTTGGATGAAGAAGACTGGGAAGGCTGGCAGTTACTTACAAAGGAACTGGGTGATAAGATCCAGTTGGTAGGCGATGATTTGTTTGTTACGAATACCGAACGTCTGAGCAAGGGTATCCGGCTTGGATGCGGTAATTCTATCTTAATTAAACTGAACCAGATTGGTTCTGTATCCGAGACGCTGGAGGCCATCAAGATGGCTCATAAGGCAGGATACACGGCGATATCTTCACATCGTTCCGGTGAGACAGAGGATACAACGATTGCAGATCTTGCAGTTGCTTTGAATACCTGTCAGATCAAGACCGGAGCTCCAAGCAGAACAGAGCGTGTGGCAAAGTATAATCAGTTGCTTCGGATCGAAGAAGAACTGGGAGCTGCTGCTGTTTATCCTGGTATGCAGGCATTCAATGTGAAGAGATAAATTTGCTTTCCTTTTTACCTTTTTATACAAAAACCGGAATGAGCGATGCTTGTTCCGGTTTCTTTCTGGTGTTATACTTTATGTACTATATTATAATGAAGTATGAAGATATCTATTACATATCGATTACTAAGGAGGCAAATGATGATGAAGAAATGGATAAAAATGTTGCCGGTGGCAGTCTGCATAATGAGCTTAAGTGCATGTGGTACAGCAGGTGGGGATCCAACGACTGAGAGTACGAAAACCGACTGGGCAACAGGAGAAAGCACTGCGGAATCGACGGATGTAACAACAGAGGCTGCCGAGACCGATACACAGCAAGCAGATACGGTACAACTGCCAATCGGAGAAGAAGGACTGGATATGAGCTTTAACAGTGGCGCAGGCGGTTGGAGTACAGAACTGCATTTGTGCGCGGACGGATCATTTACCGGAGAGTATCATGATTCTGATATGGGAGATGTCGGTGAGGGTTATCCGAACGGCACAGTATACGTCAGCAGCTTTAGCGGGAGCTTCACAGATATTCAAAAGGTTGATGATACGACCTATAAAATGACGCTGGGAGGCTTAGAACAGAGTCCGGTGGATACGGGAATTATAGATGGTATCTTGTATGTACAGTCGGATGCAGTTGGAATCATAGGCGGTGAAGAGTTCTGGTTTTACACACCGGAAGCGGCAACCGCTCAGTTTTCGGAAGAGTTTTTGGGCTGGTGGCCGGGGAGATATAGTGATCCGGCTCCGGATACATTGACCGTATATGGATTACAGAATGTAAACGAAGAAACCGGCTTTTTCTCAGCGTATGATTATGGATATTAAAAATGGAAAGATGGAGGATTGAACAATGGTAGAAACGATTGTAAATGTAGATGGTATGATGTGTGGGATGTGCGAGTCGCATATCAATGATGTGGTTCGAAAGAATTTTTCTGTAAAGAAGGTGACATCATCGCATAAGAAAGGACAGACCGTGATTATTTCGGAAGAGGAGCTGGATGGGACTGCACTGAGGGCAGCAATCGCTGAAACCGGTTATGAAGTGAAGGGTGTAGAGTCAAAACCATATGTAAAGAAAAAAGGATTGTTTGGAAGATAGGATTTGTCAGAAAAAGGCGGAATTTTTCTATTTTCAGACATTTAGTCAAAATGGGAATGTTGCACAATCTTTTTCGGCGGAATAAAAACTTTTTTACCGCTTTTGCTCGAATAAAAATGTGGAAAACTTAGTTGTCCACAAGCTGAAAACTGTAAAAACGGCTGAAAACACAAGGTTATTCACAAAGTTATACACTTTTTCCACAAAAATGAGCCGCTTGGTGAAAAAAGCTTCACGAAACATGTGTTTTGTAATAAATCATAAAAAAACAAAATATGAGGAAAAAAATCGAAAAAACAAAAGTGAAACAAGAAAGAAAAAAATATTAAATTGTTTGATAATTTGAAAAATAAGTGTAAATATTCTAAGACGAATATGTAAAAACAATTGAAAAAAAGAGAGAGTGTGGTATAATAAATACATAATCTTGACAGGTAAAGGAGTGGGCATTATGAATTACAGAATTAGCGGAAAAAATATCGAGGTTACGGAAGGGTTAAAGGAAGCTGTATATGAGAAGCTTGGCAAGCTGGACAAGTATTTTACTGATGAAACCGAAGTACAGGTTACATTCTCAGTTGAAAAGGAAAGACAGAAGATAGAGGTAACAATCCCGGTTAAGGGCAGTGTAATTCGTGCAGAGCAGGTTAGCGATGATATGTATGTATCGATTGATCTGGTAGAAGAGGTAATTGAGCGTCAGGTAAATCGTTATAAGAAGAAACTGGTAGATCAGCAACAGAATGCAGCATATTTCCAGAAGGATTTCATGGATGATGAAGATATGGATGATGAAGAGATTCGAATCATCCGCAGCAAGAAGTTTGCAGTGAAGCCGATGGATGCAGAAGAGGCATGTATCCAGATGGAATTGCTGGGACATAACTTCTTTGTATTCCGGAATGCTGAGACCGACGAAGTAAATGTTGTGTATAAGAGAAAGGGTAATACATACGGATTAATTGAACCTGAGTATTAAAATCCGGGGGAATGAGTCAGGCAGGATCTATGTGAAAGCACATGGATCCTGCTTTTTTTTTCTTGCGTGGGAGATTCAATGGTGTTACAATGTAACAGATTGTATAGTTGTTAGAACTTTAAATGAAAGAATATATAGGAGTTGTAAACATGAGTATAGTTGAAAAACTGTTTGGAAATCATAGCGACAAGGAATTAAAGCGCATCTATCCGTTGGTTGATAAGATAGAAGCGTTAGATTCTACGATGGCAGCGTTAAGTGATGATGAACTGAAGGCAAAAACGACGGAATTTAAGGAGAGACTGGCAAAGGGTGAGACATTGGATGATCTTCTGGTAGAAGCATTTGCCGTAGTAAGAGAGGCTGCATTTCGTGTGTTACATATGAAGCATTATCGTGTGCAGTTGATAGGTGGTATTGTCCTGCATCAGGGACGGATCGCCGAGATGAGAACCGGTGAAGGTAAGACGTTGGTTTCTACATTGCCGGCGTATCTGAATGCGCTGGAGGGTAAGGGCGTTCATATCGTTACCGTAAATGATTATCTGGCAAAGCGTGATGCAGAGTGGATGGGTCAGGTGCATGAGTTCCTTGGCCTGAAGGTGGGTGTGATCCTGAACAGTTCTACAAATGAAGAACGGAGAGAGGCTTATAATTGTGATATTACCTATATTACGAATAATGAGCTGGGCTTTGATTATCTTCGTGACAATATGGTTATATATAAGGAACAGTTAGTTCAGAGAGAACTGCATTATGCTATCGTCGATGAGGTCGATTCTGTCCTGATTGATGAAGCGAGAACGCCGTTGATTATATCCGGACAGAGCGGAAAGTCTACAGATCTGTATCGGATGTGTGACTATCTGGCGCGTCGGATGAAGCGCGGATCCTCCGATGGAGAACTGTCAAAGATGGACGCAATGATGGGTACCGACATTGAAGAGGATGGAGATTTTCTGGTAAATGAAAAGGATAAGATTGTTATGCTGACGGCACAGGGCGTAAAGGAAGTCGAGAAGTTCTTCCATATCGATAACCTGGCAGACGCGGAGAATCTGGATATCCAGCATAATATGATACTGGCATTAAAAGCACACAATCTGATGTTCCGGGATAAGAACTATGTGGTTAAGGACGATGAAGTCCTGATCGTAGATGAGTTTACCGGACGTATCATGCCGGGACGTCGGTATTCCGATGGTTTGCATCAGGCGATCGAGGCGAAGGAAAATGTCAAGGTTAAACGTGAGAGTAAGACACTGGCAACGATTACGTTCCAGAACTTCTTTAATAAATATGCAAAGAAGTCCGGTATGACCGGTACTGCGCAGACAGAGGAAACCGAGTTCCGTGAGATCTATGGTATGGATGTTATCGTAATCCCTACGAATCTTCCGATCCGAAGAGTGGATCATGATGATGCGATGTTCCGAACCAAGCGGGAGAAGTTGAATGCAGTTGTACAGTCTGTTATAGAATCCTATGAGAAGGGACAGCCGGTTCTGGTAGGTACGGTTAGTATCGAAGGCTCGGAGGAATTAAGCCATATGCTGGTGAAGAAAGGAATCCCACATAAGGTATTGAATGCAAAGTTCCATGAGATGGAGGCAGAGATCGTAGCGGATGCCGGACAGAAGAAGGCGGTTACGATCGCTACAAATATGGCCGGCCGTGGTACGGATATTAAGCTGGGCGAAGGCGTACTGGAACTGGGCGGTCTGAAGATCATCGGTACGGAGCGACATGAGTCCAGACGTATTGATAATCAGCTTCGTGGTCGTGCCGGCAGACAGGGAGATGTCGGTGAGTCAAAGTTTTATTTGTCCATGGAAGATGACCTGATGCGTCTCTTTGGTTCCGAGAGAATCATAACGATGATGGATCAGTTAAATGTACCGGAGGGTGAAGAGATTCACCATAAGATGCTGTCAAAGGCAGTGGAACGGGCACAGAAGAAGATCGAGAATAATAACTTTGGTATTCGTAAGAATCTGATGGAATACGATCAGGTGAATAACGAACAGCGGGAGATCATATATGCAGAACGTCGTCGGGTACTGGATGGCGAGAATATGAGAGACGTTGTATTCAATATGATGATGGATACTGTCGATGCGTGTGTAGATCGTACGATTCAGCGGGATGTACCAGCAAGTGAATGGGATATCAAGGGCTTGAACGAAGCACTGCTTCCGATTGTTCCTATGCCACCGGTAGAATTGACCGAAGAGGAATTAAGAAACGGTAAGGTAGAGGAACTGAAGACACGCCTGAAGGATATCACCGGTGAGATGTATGCGGAAAAGGAAAAACAGTTCGAGCAGGAAGAACAGGTGCGAGAGCTGGAGCGTGTAATTTTGCTGAAGGTAATCGACCGGAAGTGGATGGATCATATTGATGACATGGCGCAGTTAAGACAGGGAATCGGTCTTCAGGCATATGGTCAGAAGGATCCGGTTATCGAGTATAAGTATGCCGGCTATGATATGTTCCAGGCGATGACGAATGCAATCAAGGAAGAAACAACCCGTCTGCTGATGCATGTCCGTGTTGAGCAGAAGATAGAAAGAGAGCAGGTGGCAAAGGCGACCGGAACGAATAAGGATGATTCCGTAGCCAAAGGACCGGTAAAGCGTAAAGACGCTAAGATCGGCAGAAATGATCCGTGTCCATGTGGTTCTGGTCTGAAGTACAAAATGTGCTGCGGAAGAGGAAAGTGATACATGCCGGGATAACCGGAAAGATAGAAATATGATAGAATAAAAAGTAGGTGAGATTAGTGATAGAACTGGATCAGTTTCGGTTTGAATTAAAAGAATATCGTACCCCACTAATGGAAGTAAGGGATTCACTTTGACATCCCTTATCTGAAGGATGAGATTGAAAAATATGATTATGAGATGCAGGAACCGGGCTTCTGGGATGATGTAGAACGCTCCCAGGAGATCATGAAGAAGTCCAAGAATCTGAAGGATACGGTAGAAGCATTTGAATCACTGGAGACAGAGTACGAGGATATCGGGACGATGATCCAGATGGCAGAGGAGGAAAATGAGCCGGAGCTGGTGCCGGAGATTCAGGAGATGCTGGAGCATTTTACCCGGGATCTGGATGCGCTTCGGATAAAGACCTTATTATCCGGTGAGTTTGATCGGGAGAATGCGATACTGACACTGCATGCAGGTACCGGCGGTACGGAGAGCTGTGACTGGGTGAGCATGTTATATAGGATGTACACCCGTTGGGCAGAAAAGAAGGGATTTCAGGTAGAGGTTCTGGACTATCTGGACGGCGAGGAAGCAGGTATTAAGTCTGTAACGATTCAGATTAACGGTGAGAATGCTTACGGTTATCTGAAGTCTGAGCGGGGCGTTCACCGTCTGGTGCGGATATCCCCGTTTAATGCGGCCGGAAAGCGGCAGACTTCCTTTGCGTCCTGCGATGTTATGCCGGATATAGAAGAGGATCTGGAGGTAGAGATCAATGATGATGATCTGCGGATCGATACCTACCGTTCCAGCGGAGCCGGTGGACAGCATATCAATAAGACCTCATCAGCGGTTCGTATTACACACTTACCAACCGGGATTGTGGTGCAGTGTCAGAATGAGCGATCCCAGCACAGCAATAAGGATCGTGCCATGAAGATGCTGAAGGCAAAGCTGTATATGATAAAACAGCAGGAGAATTTAGAAAAAATCTCGGACATCCGGGGAGAAGTACTGGGAAATACCTGGGGAAGTCAGATCCGATCTTATGTTATGCAGCCATATACATTAGTAAAGGATCTCCGGACCAATGCAGAAACAGGAAATGTGTCGGCAGTTTTAGACGGAGATATTGATCTGTTTATAAATGCATATTTAAAATGGACAAATACCAATCGCGATACAGCAGGCGATGAATAGATGATCGTTATTATGTAGATCCCAAAGAAAGCAAGGAGTGAGAGCGATGAGTGAGGAAAAGCATGTAATCTATCGGCTGGGAAATGAAAGCTATAGTATGGATATTGCCTATGTCAAGGCAATCGAACAGGCGTATCAGATTATCCCATTGCCGGATGCACCGGAGCATATCAAGGGAATGATCAATCTGAGGGGAGAGATTATTCCTGTATACAGCCTGAGATCCAGATTTCATATGGATGAGATCGAGAGAGGGAAGGATACACAGCTTTTGATTGCAAAAGCCGGTAGAATTCAGCTGGCGTTTGAAGTGGATATGGTGCTTGGAATCGAGACCGTTACATCGGAGCAGAAGAATGAAGTTCCGATTGTACTACGTGCTGATTCTACGAATTATATAGAGAGCATCCTGAATATCCGGGATAAGATCGTAGTGGAGATCTCTGTAGCCAATATTATGACAGAGAGCGAATGGGAAGATATCGAGCAGTTAATAAAGGAACATTCATAAAGGAGAAACAGAAGATGGTAAATATTGCAGTGTTAGGTTATGGAACAGTAGGATCCGGTGTGGTTGAGGTTATACAGACCAATCAGGCAATCGTAAATAAACGTGCCGGTGAGGAGGTTAACATTAAGTATGTACTGGATCTGAGAGAATTTGAAGGAGATCCGATCCGGAAGATTCTGGTTCATGACTATAATGTGATTCTGGAAGACGATGATGTAAAGGTTGTTGTCGAGGTAATGGGCGGAGTAGAACCTGCACATACCTTTGTAAAGCAGGCATTAGAGCGTGGTAAAAGTGTATGTACTTCAAATAAGGAAATGGTTGCAAAGCATGGTGCAGAACTGATTCAGATCGCGAAGGAAAACAATGCAAACTTCCTGTATGAAGCCAGTGTAGGCGGCGGAATCCCAATCATTCGTCCATTGATCAGTTCATTGACCTGTGATGATATCACCGAAGTAACAGGTATCTTAAACGGAACAACAAACTATATTCTGACGAAGATGAGAGATGAAGGTGCGAACTTTGATGATGTTCTGAAGAAGGCACAGGAAAAAGGATATGCGGAGCGGAATCCGGAAGCCGATATTGAGGGCTATGATGCCTGCCGCAAGATCGCAATCCTGACTTCTCTGGTATGTGGACAGCAGATCGATTATGAAGATATTTATACAGAAGGAATCACAAAGATTACAGAGCAGGACTTCCGGTATGCGAAGGCGTTAAAGGGTTCCATCAAACTTTTGGGAACCTATCAGAGAATCGATGACAAGGTATATGTTATGGTAGCACCGATGATCGTAAGTGAGAAGCATCCGCTGTATCATGTCGACGGTGTATTCAATGCGATCTTTGTACATGGGAATATGCTGGATGACGCAATGTTCTATGGACGGGGAGCCGGTAAGCTTCCGACAGCCAGTGCAGTCGTATCGGATGTGGTAGACGAAGTGAAGCATATGGGTAAGAATATCATGCAGATCTGGGAGCCGGGCAAGTTAGAGCTTGGAAACTTCGATGACTGGAAGCATAAGTTCCTGGTACGAATTCAGTCAGCGGATATTGATGATGTCAATATGGAAGATGTAAAGGAAGCCTTTGGTGATGTATTATATGTAAAGGCACCGGGCATCGAAAATGAAACGGCATTTGTAACAAATCCGATCACAGAAGGTGCATTTAAGGAAGGCATTGCGAAGTTTAAGGATGTTATTAGTGTCGTGCGTGTTCGATAAAAAAGAATGATCGAGGAGCAATAAGATGCAGATAAGACCGTTACTGATTTCATATCAGTAGCGGTTTTTTTATATACGAGCTTTGGGAAGTGTGTTATAATGAGGCAAAAAGAAAGAAGGAGCGGGCTTATGGGGAACAAAAGAAGTGATTACATTGGCTGGGATCAGTACTTTATGGGAATTGCCATGCTGTCGGCAGAGAGGAGCAAGGATCCATCAACACAGGTGGGGGCGTGTATCGTAGATGAGAATAATCGCATCCTGTCCGTAGGCTATAATGGCATGCCGTCCGGGTGCGATGATGATGTTATGCCGTGGGGGAAGATCGGCAATGCTTTAGATAATAAATACTTTTTTGTGTGTCATGCAGAACTGAATGCAATCCTGAATTATCGCGGAGGATCTTTGCGTGGAGCGAAGTGCTACTCGACATTATTCCCCTGCAATGAATGTGCAAAGGCGATTATACAGAGTGGTATAAGGGAAGTGATCTATCTGTCAGATAAGTATGCAGACACAGAGGCAACCATTGCATCAAAACGAATGTTCAAGATGGCCGGGGTGGAATTCCGGGCGTTTGAACCACAGGGTAAGACTGTTACTCTGAATATATAATAATACCAGAAGGAACCGGAGGAAGACAAAATGGACATCACAAAGGTGATAGCAACAGAGCTTGGCATCAGAACAAGACAGGTAGAGGCAGTTATTCAGTTAATTGATGAGGGAAATACGATCCCGTTTATTGCCCGATATCGAAAGGAAGCCCATGGAGGACTGAACGATGAAGTGCTTCGAAATCTGGATGAACGCCTGACTTATCTGCGTAATCTGGAGGAACGGAAGGAAGCGGTTCTGAAAAGTATCGAGGAGCAGGAGAAGCTGACACCTGAGCTGAAGAAGTCCATTGAGGATGCTATGACACTGGTAGCGGTGGAGGATCTGTATCGTCCGTATAAGCAGAAGCGAAGAACCAGAGCGACCATTGCGAAGGAAAAGGGGCTGGAAGGTCTGGCAAATATTATACAGCTGCAGATGGGAAAGCAACCGTTGGAGCAGGAAGCAACCGCCTATATCAATGAGGAAAAGGGCGTAGCTTCTGCAAAGGAGGCCATACAGGGGGCCATGGATATATTGGCAGAGGCAGTAGCCGATAACGCACAGTATCGAACCTGGATCCGGAACATTACCTGGAAGGAAGGCATTCTTACATCCGCTGCAAAGGACAAAGAAGCGGAATCGGTATATGAAATGTACTATGATTTCAGCGAAGCGGTTGCGAAGATTGCAGGCTACCGGGTACTGGCAATTAATCGTGGAGAAAAAGAAAAGGTTCTGACGGTGAAGATCGAAGCACCGGAGGAAAAGATTTTAAGATATTTGGAAAAACAGGTGATCGTACAGGAGAATCCATATACCACTCCGGTTTTACAGGAGGTATGTGCGGATAGTTATCATCGTCTGATTATGGATTCCATCGAACGGGATATCCGAAATGAGTTGACGGAGCACGCAGAGGATGGCGCCATTCAGGTGTTTGGACAGAATCTGACACAGCTTTTAATGCAGCCGCCGATCGCCGGGCAGGTTGTTTTGGGCTGGGATCCGGCATTTCGGACAGGATGTAAGCTGGCGGTTGTAGATCCGACCGGAAAGGTACTGGACACAAAGGTGATTTATCCGACTGCACCACAGAATAAAGTGCAGGAGGCAAAGGCAGAGGTGACGAAGCTGATCAAAAAGTATGGGATTACTCTGATCTCTGTAGGAAACGGAACAGCATCCAGAGAGTCTGAGCAGATCATTGTTGAACTTTTAAGGGAGATAAAGGAACCGGTTCAGTATGTGATCGTGAATGAAGCAGGGGCATCTGTTTATTCCGCCAGTAAGCTGGCTACAGAGGAATTTCCGAACTTTGATGTGGGGCAAAGAAGCGCAGCGTCCATTGCAAGAAGAATACAGGATCCGCTGGCCGAGCTGGTTAAGATTGATCCGAAATCAATCGGTGTCGGACAGTATCAGCATGATATGAATCAGAAAAAGCTTGGGGATGCACTGTCTGCAGTCGTTGAGGACTGTGTAAACCGGGTAGGCGTTGATCTGAATACAGCATCGGTTTCGTTGCTGGAGTATATCTCCGGCATATCGAAAACCTTGGCTAAGAATATCGTTGCCTATCGGGAGGAGCATGGAAGATTTAAAAACCGGAAGGAACTGCTGAAGGTTGCAAAGCTGGGTCCGAAGGCATATGAACAGTGTGCAGGCTTTATGCGGATCAGCGATGGCGAGAATCCGTTAGACGGCACCAGTGTTCATCCGGAGTCCTATGAGGCAGCGGCCAGACTGCTGACAAAGTTGAATTATAAGCTGGCGGATATTGCATCCGGTGGGCTGATCGGACTGTCACTGGCAGCAAGAGATACAGTTTCTCTGGCAAAGGAGCTGGATCTGGGTGAGATGACACTAAAAGATATTATAAAGGAACTGGAAAAACCGGCACGCGATCCAAGAGATGAAATGCCAAAGCCGATTCTGCGGTCCGATGTTATGGAGATGGAAGATCTGAAGGAAGGCATGATCTTAAAGGGTACGGTCAGAAATGTAATAGACTTTGGTGCGTTTGTAGATATTGGCGTGCATCAGGATGGACTGGTTCATATCTCGCAGATGAGCGATAAGTTCATTAAACATCCGCTGGAGGTAGTAAGTGTAGGAGATATTGTGGAGGTTAAGATCCTTGGGGTCGACCTTCAGAAAAAGCGGATCCAGTTGACGATGAAGCTGTGATCCGGATAGAGAATCAACAAAGAGAAAGAGAGATGTGCGTATGAGTGAACAGAAGGTAAACAAAAGTACAGAGCAGTCAGAAGAAGTATCTGTTTCCGTTCATATGAAGACAAGATATATGTATTCTTTTTTGTTTCAACATCTTCATCGGTCCTTTCGGGGAATCTTCGGCGTGTGCATAAGTCTTGCGGCATTCGTTGCATTTGCGATGTCCTTTGGAGAGGACACAGATATGACACGGAGAGTTGTGTTATTGATTATTGGCTTGCTGTTTACGGTAGTGAATCCGATTCTTCTGCTGTTCAAGGCGTATAAGCAGGTGAAGCTGTCTCCGGTGTTTAAACACCCACTGGAGTATACCTTTAGTGATGCCGGGATGAAGGTGGCGCAGGGAGATGAGGAACAGTTTGTGAGCTGGGATCAGGTGCTGGAGGTTCGAAAGACTCCGTCCATCCTAATTGTATATACATCCAAGGGCTCCGGTTCCATTCTGGCATATAAAGAATTGGGTGAAAAACGCCGGAAGATAGAAGAAATTATTGCCAGAAATAAGAAAAAGGAAGGGTAATATGATACAGGAAAGTTATAAATCAGAAGATACGTATGCCATCGGATATCAACTGGCAAAGGAAGCAGGTCCCGGGGATGTATACTGTCTGGTCGGAGATCTGGGTGTCGGAAAGACCGTATTTTCCCAGGGATTCGGAGCCGGTATCGGAGTCGAGGAACCGGTCAATAGTCCTACCTTTACGATCGTACAGGTGTATGAGGAAGGAAGACTGCCATTTTATCATTTTGATGTATATCGAATCGCAGATGAAGAGGAACTGTATGAGATCGGATTCGACGAGATGATTGACGGAGACGGAGTATCGCTGATTGAGTGGGCAAATCTGATTTCGGGAAGCCTGCCGGAGCATTATACAGAGATTCGGATTGAAAAGGATCTGGAACGTGGATTTGATTATCGAAGGATTACGATAACGGAAGTAGGAGGAAGATAGGATGAAGCTATTGGCAATAGACAGTTCCGGACTGGTAGCATCGGCTGCCATTGTAGAAGATGATATCATGCGGGCAGAGTATACGATTAATTATAAGAAGACACATTCGCAGACCTTACTCCCTATGATTGATGAGATTGTAAAAATGACCGATACCGATCTGAGTACGATGGATGCAATCGCGGTTGCCGGAGGACCGGGATCATTTACAGGCTTGAGGATTGGATCCGCAACAGCAAAAGGGCTGGGGCTGGCGCTGGACAAGCCACTGATTTCTGTGCCTACGGTGATGGGGCTGGCATATAACTATCAGGGCTCTGATCAGATTCTGTGCCCGATTATGGATGCCAGACGCAGACAGGTATATACCGGACTTTATAGCTTTGAAGAAGGAAGGTTGGTGACCTTTCAGGAGCAGTGTGCGGTATCCATTGAGGAACAGCTGGATCGGATCAGAGAAGTGGCAGAGTTGTGCGGTAGTCATAAGCAGATTCTGTTTCTGGGTGATGGTGTACCGGTTCACAGAGAATACATTGATACACATTTGTCATGGAAGCATAGCTATGCACCGGCACATTTGAATGGACAGCGCGCAGGAGCACTGGGAGTGTGTGCAATGGAACTGGCAAAGCAGGGACATATGGAAACGGCAGCCGAGCACCGTCCGGATTATCTTCGTTTATCTCAGGCGGAACGGGAACGTGCAGAGCGTAGAAAGGATGCCACATGTTAATACGACCGATGATGCCGGAGGACAGTGTGTCGGTTAGTCAGATCGACCAACGGTGTTTTTCGGATGCATGGGAACAAAAGACCTTTGAAGAACTGTTTTTGTATGAGACCAATCATTATATTGTCGCAGTATCTGAGAAGCCGGATGAGAAGGTCTGCGGATTCGCGGGGATCAGTGTGAGTATCGATACCGCGGATGTTATGAATATAGCAGTTCTGCCGGAGTATCGAAGGGGTGGAACCGGAAGAAGTCTGCTCCGGAAACTGGAAGAAATTGCTAAAAGGTGTGGTTGCATACAGGTCATGCTAGAGGTGCGGGAAGGAAATATCCCGGCTCGAAGCTTGTATGAAGCAGAGGGCTATGAGGTGATTTCAATACGGAAGAATTATTATAGCCGGCCGGTAGAGCACGGCCTGATTATGAGAAAAAATATATAAAATGCAGATTGAAATACAGAAAATGACAGGAATTACCACTATACGACAGGAAGTCGGAGAAGTATAATGATCACAGCAAAGGAAAAGGAAACGGAAAGGCTGGGAGATACGATGGGACAGATAAGATGTAACAAATGTGGGAGAGAACTGCGTTTAGGAGAAGGCATACAAAAAGATGATTGCTTAAAAGTAGTAAAAGAGTGGGGATATTTTTCAAAGAAGGATCGGGAACGTCATACCTTTTATATATGTGAAGCGTGTTATGATGAACTGACAGCAGACTTTATATACCCGGTACAGATCGAATCGGTAGAAGAGGTGCTGTAGTTCACGCGAGCATTCTTTCGTGGAATCCATTGATTTATGAATTGAATATTGCTACAATAAGAACAGTATAAGAAAAGTGAGGAACGGAAATGATAGATGTATGTTTGTTGGGAACCGGCGGAATGATGCCGTTGCCTCAGAGAGCACTGACGTCTATGTTGATGCGATACAATGGAAGCAGTATACTGATCGATTGTGGAGAAGGAACGCAGGTGGCAGTCAAAAAATGCGGTTGGAGCTTTAAACCGATTGACGTTATCTGCTTTACACATTTTCATGCAGATCATATCAGCGGACTACCCGGACTGTTGCTGACGCTTGGCAACACAGAACGGACAGAGCCATTGCTGATGATAGGGCCGAAGCGCCTGGAGAAGGTGGTGAATTCCCTGCGGGTGATTGCTCCGGAGCTGCCGTTCCCAATCGAGTTTCACGAGCTGCAGGAAGCGGAGGAGGATATACAGGTACATGGATTGACGATACATGCATTTCGTGTCAATCATAATGTGACCTGCTATGGCTATAGCATATCTCTGAACCGTCCCGGACGGTTTGATATAGAAAAGGCGAAGCAGAATCTGGTGCCTATGCCGTGCTGGAGTCCGCTTCAGAAGCAGGAACACTATGAATATGATGGAAAACTGTATACAAGAGACATGATACTGGGACCGGAACGAAAAGGATTGAAGCTCACTTATTGTACCGATACGCGGCCGACAGATCTGATCGCAATGTGTGCAAAGGATTCGGATCTTTTTATCTGCGAAGGGATGTACGGTGAAGACGGAAAAGAGGAAAAAGCCAGAGAGCATAAGCATATGACGATGTATGAGGCCGCCGAACTGGCAAAAAGAGCAGAGGTAAAGCAGATGTGGCTGACACATTACAGCCCATCCTTGGTTCATCCGGAGCAATATGAGTCAAAGGTGAAAAAGATATTTGCCAATACCGTTATTAGCAGGGATGGAAGAAGCTGTGAACTGATGTTTGAAGAAAATTAGCAAGGGGGAATGGATATGCCGGATACAAAGAAGGATAAGGCTAAGAGAAATGAAAATCTCAAGGTGCTGAGAACCGTGATTCTGGTAGTGCTCGGAATTGCAGTGGCATTGGCGGTATATATGCGAATCAGTAACCATTCCAAGAACAGTGCTCAGGATGCAGAAGAGAATATGAGCGAAGAGACGATTTTGATGGAATATGACTTCGCAAGACAATACCCAAAGGATGTACGGGAGGTTGTGAAGCTGCATTGTCGATATCTGAAATGTCTGTATAATGAGAAACTGGAGGAAGGCGATCTTCAAAAGCTGAATGAGCAAAGTCGGGAACTTCTGGCAGAAGAACTGTTACTCGGTAATGATCAGAAGACGCAGGAAGAGAATCTGAAGAAGGATATAGATGAGTTTCAAACGGCCGGCAAGATTTATGTCAGCTATACCGTCGATCCGGAAGATAGTATCACGTATAATGAGATCAATGGAAGACAGTATGCAACAATTTATGTTACCTGCAACATCCGGGAAGGAAATGCAACGAAACCGGTGCAGGAAGAATATCTTCTGGTACAGGAGGAAGATAACTGGAAGATTCTGGGCTGGCAGGGAGTGATCACTTCCGATTCGACAACAGAGGCAGAATAGCAGAATACAAGGAAATAAAGGTGAGAACGCAATATGAAGGAAGAGATAAAGGAAGAGGTAAGGATACTGGCAATAGAATCCTCCTGTGATGAGACTGCAGCAGCGGTTGTAGTAAATGGAAGAGATGTAAGATCAAACATTATATCCTCGCAGATCGATCTGCATACGATATATGGCGGAGTTGTACCGGAGATTGCATCGCGTAAGCATGTGGAGAATATTAATTATGTGATTCAGGAGGCCTTGGATACTGCGAATATGACATTGGATGATATGGATGCCATTGCGGTTACATATGGTCCGGGATTGGTAGGTGCATTGTTAGTAGGGGTTGCGGAAGCAAAGGCAATCAGCTATGCGAGACAGCTTCCGCTGGTGGGAGTGCATCATATTGAAGGGCATATTTCGGCCAATTACATAGAACACAAGGATCTGGAGCCACCGTATATCTGCCTGGTGGTATCCGGCGGACATTCGCATCTGGTGAAGGTCATTGACTATGGAGTATATGAAGTATTGGGCAGGACGCGGGATGACGCGGCCGGAGAAGCTTTTGATAAGGTAGCGAGAGCAATCGGACTGGGATATCCCGGAGGACCGAAGATTGATAAGGTATCCAAGCAGGGAAATCCACAGGCAATTGCATTTCCACGGGCAAGTATAGAGGAACACCCGTATGACTTTAGCTTTAGCGGACTGAAGTCTGCGGTACTGAACTATTTGAATCAGTGCGAAATGAAGGGGATCGAATATAATCAGGCAGATGTAGCGGCTTCGTTTCAGCAGGCAGTTGTGGATGTACTGACCGGTCATGCGATGATGGCGATGGAAGAGACCGGCATGAAGAAGCTGGCGATTGCCGGTGGCGTGGCATCAAATTCCGCACTGCGGGCAGCGATGGAGCAGGCGTGTACGGAAAGAGGCATACAGTTCTATTCTCCGTCACCGATTCTTTGTACCGATAATGCGGCTATGATAGGGGCAGCAGGCTACTATGAATATCGGAAGGGTGTGCGGTCCGGTCTGGATCTGAATGCCGTACCGAATCTGAAGCTGGGAGAGCGATAAGATATGAGTGAACAGATAACAGCCATTGTATTAGCGGCAGGACAGGGACGCAGGATGCACAGTAAGGTGCAGAAGCAGTTTCTTTTGCTGGACGGGAAACCGGTTTTGTACTATGCATTAAAGTGTTTTGAAGAGAGTGATGTATCCAGAATCATTCTGGTGACGGGAGAATCGGAGATTCGTTACTGCCGGGAGCAGATCGTGGAAACCTATGGATTCTGTAAGGTGACGGATATTATAGCCGGTGGAGCGGAGCGATATGATTCTGTTGAGCAGGGATTGAATCTGATTTCGGATGGGATCGTATTGATACATGATGGGGCACGTCCGTTTTTGACACAGAAAATGATTCGGGATTCGATTCGGACGGCAAGAGAACACGGTGCCTGTACCGTGGGCATGCCGGTAAAGGATACGATTAAAGTAGTAAATGCAGATGGATTTGGTATCGATACACCGGATCGGAAGCTGTTATGGCAGATACAGACCCCTCAGACCTTTCAAGTGCCATTGATTCAGCGAGCCTATCAGTGTATGCGGCAGGCTATACCAGAGAGCATTACGGATGATACCATGCTGGTAGAACGCTACTGTGACACACCCGTAAAGGTGATAGAGGGTGACTATCGGAATATCAAGATTACGACACCCGAAGATATGATATTAGCAGAGAGTCTTATAAAGAGTTCTCTTTCAGAAAAATGAAACTGAAAAAGGCAGGTACAGATTTCAAAGTAAAATTTGTACCTGCCTTTTTTGCACGTATAGAAGGGCATTTGCGGAAAATAACAAAATAAAAAAAACTAAAAAAAAGTGGTTGACATTATAAAGATCAAGTGATATTATTATCAATGTCGCTGACGGAGAGCAGATCAGAAAGCGACAGGAAATAAGTGTAATTTCATATATGGAGAGGTATCGAAGTGGTCATAACGAGGCGGTCTTGAAAACCGTTTGTCCGAGAGGGCACATGGGTTCGAATCCCATCCTCTCCGCTCCTGAAAAATCAGGAAAATCAAACGCTTGTACTTGGAGAAGTACCCAAGCGGTTGAAGGGGCTCCCCTGGAAAGGGAGTAGGTCGCTAATAACGGCGCGAGGGTTCAAATCCCTCCTTCTCCGTTTGCTTACTTAGGCACGAGGTGCATGTGCGGTAAGAAGCAAATGAAGCAAATGCATAATGCCAGATGCTTCGAGAACAGGCAACAGAACCTTGATAATTAAACAATAAGACAACCCTGAAAATTCTAAAAGAATTTCAGAAACGGACAGTATGGTAAAGGTC
>Ga0129313_1000216_pt1 | contig 56761 bp, 62 predicted proteins | sample O1105metagenome_FD_94436 | JGI IMG/M metagenome (GOLD analysis project Ga0129313, IMG submission 94436) | Orangutan group fecal microbial communities from fecal samples from Wisconsin, USA - O1105 metagenome | ecosystem: Host-associated > Mammals > Digestive system > Large intestine > Fecal...
AGTTACAGTAGCCTGAGTATCCTTAACAATTGAATTTACCATATCCTTAGGAAGTTCTAGCTGAATATTGTCTGCGCCCTTTGAGTCAGATGCTGCAACATCTAGAACGATTTCCTTAGAATTATTTTCTTTGGCCTGCTTGATGATTTCTTCCTGGTTTTCCTTCTTAACAGTTACCGTTGCAGTTGATTCAGTTGTTCCGTCTGCGTTGGTTTTGTTAGAAACCGTTACTTCTGTAGGTGACTTGGTTGTTGTGGATGCGCCAGAACCGGAAGTTGTTACGTCCTTGGCTTCGTCTGCACCCGGCGTTCCCCACTTGTCGGAGCCTTCCTCTTTAGTGAAGTCATCAGTGTAGTGGAAGACGATTACGTCGTTGTTGTTTAAGTACTGCTCTGCTACTCCCCAGACAGGGTGTGAACCATTTAACGTATACATCCAACCTGATTTTTTTCCGTTAGTGAATTCAGCTAATTCTTTTCCATCCTTTGGAGTGATTCCCTGAACGTAATTACCGCTTTTATTCCTCCAGCTATATCCAGCTTCAGTCAAAGCTTTTTCAAATACGTCTTTGACAGTTGAATTAATTCCTACTGTGTATTCTCCTTTAATCCATTGCTGAAGATTACCATCAGTTAAAGTATGAATTTCCTTATCAACTTCACAATTATGTATTCTGTCGCCCCAAAGTGCAAATGATACAGTAATAGTTTTAGGAGTTTCTGTTGTGTCAGGTTTTAAAACTGCTATTTTGATTTCGGTCGATGCTCCCTCATACTTCAGTGTGATTACTTGCGTTCCGTAGGTTGCAGAATTGAATCCTATGATTTCAACTTTTGCTTGTTCTTCTTCGGAAAGTATTTTTTTCTTTCCATCCGACCAAAAGGCAGTAATCTTCATTCCATTCAATTCGAGATTCTCTCCAATTAGATATCTCGTTTTATAGCCATCCTCTATTCTTAGTCTAGTAACTACAGGTTTTTCGCTAAGCACTGGGTGTTTTTCTCCCTGGATCCAGTTTTTGTAGCTTGTTTTAGAAGAATTAAGCTTATTCAAAATGGTTCCGTCGCTAAGTTCCTTTTCTGTTGCTGCCTGGCTATGTTTTTCTTCACCTACAGACACGCCTTCCAAAGTTCCACCAATGCCTTTTAATGTTCCGCATGAATCGAGGAAATAATTTGTCGCTGTTCCACTTTTCTTGGTAAAGTCATTCAAACAACCAATAATGCCTCCTACATATTGTCCCTCGCCTTTTATGCTTCCATAGAAGACATTGTCACTAATTGCTAAGGCGCCCTTTATATTATAACCATCGCCTGTGTCATTATATACTTTATGTCCGCTATCATCACCTAAAATGCCTCCGATTTTTTCTTTCCCCATAATGCTAGCATTGACATAACAATTATGTATTTGCACAACTGGTGTACCTGGTGCACCGTAACCTTTACCTAAAATGCCTCCGACATGGTTTCCAGTCGCTTCTACGGTACCTAGAAACGCACTGTTTGTAATATCGCAAGGTCCCATTGACTGTCCCTTGCTTCCAATTAGACCACCAACCTGATCAACACCATAAACCGTTGCATAGCTTACACTTGATTCAACAGTCCCGTTAAAAGCTGCAGCAAATGATCCGATGTAGCTCTGTGTTTTATCATACCCAATAATAACATTTTTTTCAATTTTACAATTTCTGATATTGATTGCGTTAACGCCAGAACCTACGCCACTTATAAACCCTGATTTTAAGATATTTGTGCCTTCTTTAATGGTTACATTTTCTATATCTATGGTTCTAAGTTTCTCTACATCGTCAACATATTCTCCCTCTTCACCATAGTCAACAACATACGTGTCTACCAGCCCATTGCTGTCAACGTGCTTTCCATAGATGTTTAGATTTTTTACAGTTGCTCGTCTTACATATTTAAACAATGGCTTTCCGTGATCAGCAATAGTAATTAAGTGCCCATTTCCATCAAATACACCTGAAAAAGGGTTAAGACTTTTTCCTCGATCGTTTTCATCGCCATCAGGTTTTAAGTTTCCAATTGGGGCCCAATCATCTGGCAATTCTATGTTCTCACATAGTTTTATGTTTTGTCCGCTAAAATCAAAGGAGTCATTACCATTCGTACCTTCTACTAAAGCTTTCATTGTCCTTAAATCATCTACAGTTTTGATCAGAAATGGTTCGTTTTCAGTTCCCTTACCTTCTAGTTTAACAACGCTTGCAGGATCTACAAAACTAAGTTTTAATGGATCACTTACGATTTCGTCCGTTTTTCCGTTTTCAAACACGCTAGCCTTAATAAAATAATAACGATCGCCTACAACGTTCTGCGACGGTAGCATCGCAATGTAATTCTTTGCTGAGATATTATTGGTTGAGTCCACAGTACGATGTCCTTTATTTACTACACTGCATCCGTCAACTATTGTCGCATTTTCCATTGAATTTGTCTCACTTGTGTAGATGTCAAATCTATATGGGATTCCTTCAATAAATTTTTCTCCATCAGATATAGTTTCCCAATATATTGTCGGCTTTCCGTTACAATAGAATTTAGTGCTGTTATTATGTTCATACACCTTAGGATGAGTAATAAACTCAGGTGCAGTTAATGAATCTTTATCTACCGTATATTTGAATTTTCTTGATAAGGTTTGATATTTTGTCTTGTTTACGGTGTTGGTCACAACGCACTGATAAGCCGTAGTTCCAGCGTACTTAATAGGCGGAACATATTCTGATGTGGATGCCTCATTGATTTTTTTTCTGGACTGACCTATGAATTTATACCATTCATAGCTGAGCTCACCTGTCCCCTCTGGGCAAGACGCTTCAACTGACATAGACTTGGGATCCGCCTTCTGTACAGTCATAAATTCATCAGACTGCTTTGTAATAATAGGTGCATACGATTTTTGACTAATAATTAAGGTGTATTTAGTTTCCGGCACGGTTACTGTACCTTCTCCTGTGTAGCGAACAGTAATCGGTACTAAGATTTCCCCTTCCTGATCCTTTGAAAATGAATCAATTGAATACCATCTTTCTTCGTCATATTTTTCTTCGCCTATATATATTTCTGTATCAGAATTTGTCGCTTTCAGCGTTAGCTTGACAGAAGGCTGTAATGTATTTATGCCGTATGACAATTTATATGGATCATTTTTTTGGTTGAAAGCAGGATTTATAAGGTTATCGCCCCCGTCCTTGTCTCTTACTTCGAAAGTCTTTAAGGTCAAACTTTTCATGATATTGTATTTATACGTAACAAATGCATTTTCGATGAATTGCTTTTTCGCATCATCATATTTTCCAACAGTTACTGTCAATACATTAGTTTGTCCAACTTTGCAATTGTCCAAAGCGCCTGGAAGCACAAAGATTTTATTTGTTGTTGTTTTTACTTTCGTATCATTTACTCCTTTAACTTTTTCATCATTTAATCTGACTCTATAATAACACCCATCTTCAACAGCTTGTTGTGAGCATTCAATTACTGTCCCCGCCAAACGGAAATCTGGTAAAGTAATATTATAATCTGACTGTTCTTTTGAGAAGTTATACTCTTTAATTTCATTACCAGTTGACTGATTTGATATTAGGAATTTTATATTCTTTACATAGTCATTTGATACAGTTTCTGCGTAAACATCACTATTGTCCTGAATGTAACAGAAATTCGTAAACAAAAGAAAGAAAATTAATAATACAGCGGTAATCCTTCTTCCCACTGCTGTTTTTCTAGAACCAATCATGATATGTTTCCTTCCTACTGATATATGCCTCACAGAGATTCTTTCTATGAGGCATATATCAATTAATTATTCATGTACAATATTATAAATTGTATTTCCATCTGAATCCCATGCAGTTTCGGTATAAACGTACTTTAGAACAATTTCATCACCGTCTTGAATTGTATACTGATTCATCATCTTACCATGGTTAGGATTATCAGGGAATGATGGTTGCTCTCCATTTACAGTATACATCCAACCCCAATCCTTTGACCATCCGCTACCGTCAGAATTGTATTGATGATCCACGTTCTGTTCTACATAGCCTACAAATGATTTCAAATGGAAAACAGTTTGAGTATTGTCGTAGTAATCAGGATAAGAAGTCCACGCCGGTTCATAGAAGCCTAAAGTGTCGTTTACTTCTTCGTATAAGTTTCTTCCTGCATTCAAAGTAATTCCACTTTCAGCCGAAGTATCAACAACAATTGAGGTTCCTGCCTCTTGATCATAAAACTTAATAGTATAATTTGCTGTTCCGCCATTGTCTGCTGCAAAAACACTTGCTGTCGTAGCAAATACCATAACTAGTGTTAGGACTAAGGCTAGCCCTTTCTTCATTCTGCTTTTATTCATGATTCTCCTCCTTGAATAAAACTCTGTTGACATTTCTAATCGCTCATGGCAGTACAAGCTATTCAAAATGCACATGTCTGTTAGTATTAAATTCTCGGCGACTGCCCGCCATTTACGTTGCGGTTGAGTTGCACACCTCTCTCGCCCCGTGGCTTTTAAAGTATTAAAAAAAACAACGACCATATAAATCGTTGCTCCTGTGACATATTGTAAACCAAGTCCCGCGCTACCACGAGATGCATCAAGACCTTAATTTCTCAGTCTTTCAGTTGTTCTGTAGGTCTTCTGACTCGTACATTCAGGAGTTTCTCCATTTCTATCAAAACTCACAGCGCGCTCTTTTCGCCTTCTCTCCGGACCATTACAGTCCTTCCAATGACCGGTTTTCACCGCACGCAGACATTTCGTTGTCGATTTTCAGCAATCAACTTTCATCTGCATGGAAACAGCACTTTGTACTCACAGCTACTAAGGATATGCTTTGCCTTATCTGCAAAGCTGCTATCCACGTGTTCAGGAATTTCACCTGATTCCCTTGTTCAGCTTGAACAAGAATGCGTGTCCGCTCGGCACTGCTGACGCTTCTTACGCCTCGTCTACCTCCATGCGGGTCGCGCATTTGCCACAAAAGCACTAAAATTTATTAAATTGTCATTACTTAGATTGCTTTTCCAATACTCTTGCGGCGACAATCCTATTTTAAAAGAACAATTAAAAAAGACCGCCCATTCTCCAGACAGTCTCACATAAATCAAAATCCATTATCTTTCCCCATTCATAGTTTGCAACTTATCCTAATAGGTGCTTACCACTATGTTGGTTTTGATATAAAAATTGATGCCGCTCCTGTTCCTGGGGAATCGTTTACACCGCTGAAATAACTCGTCTCCTGGCTTGTCCTGTCATTGCAGGCATTACAGTTGCCGGTCAGCCGGGGACTCGCACCCCTCTTCCGTTAGTCATTTCCTTACACATACAGACTAACACAGTCCCGTCACAAAATCAACATGAATTTTAGGGAGAGGATGTTGCTGGCAGTTATTGTTATTGTCTTCAATCTATCAGATGTAGGACATTCTAGCATTTTGGACCCTGCCAGTACCAAAGTTGGGGCTGCGTTCAAGAAGTCTGGCGGAGCTTTTGTCACTTTTGATGAAATAACTAGGTGAATGTGGGTAATTCTAGTCCTAAAACGAAAGCAATCCAGCCAAAATTAATGGTCTGGATTGATGAAATGGTCATATTCTAGTTAAAATGAGGTCTATTTTGGTACTGGCAACTCTGAATCAGCTGGATGTGCCAGAAATGATAGAATTCGCCGCACCTAGCGCCAGTAGTGGCGCTCGTTGTTAATCATATAAAGCAGAGCATTTACAATGCATGCGGCGATGTTGCTGCCGCCCTTACGGCCGGCCGCTACGATGTAAGGAGCGTCGGCGCTCATAATAAGTTCCTTGGACTGGACTACGTTTACGAAGCCTACTGGTACGCCGATGATGCCGATAGGATTGATCTTGCCCTCTTTCATTAAGTCGTAAAGAGTTACAAGGGCTGTAGGGGCGTTGCCGATGGCGAAGATAAAGTTTTCATCCATGGAGGCAGCTTTTTTCATGCTTTCAGATGCGCGAGTCTCGCCAGAAAGTTTTGCGGCTGCTGCAACGTCTTCGTCGGCCATGAAGCAGTGAACCTGGCCGCCGTACTTGCCAAGGGAAACCTTATTGATGCCGGCTTTTGCCATATTAGTGTCAGTTACAATGGATGCACCGTTTTTGATGGCTTTCATCATCTTAAGTGCAACGTCTTCGGAGAAGCGAAGATTGTCTGCATAGTCAAAATCTGCACTTGTGTGGATGCAGCGCTTTACGATTAGTTCAGTGTTAGCTTCAAACTTTCTGTCACCTAGTTCGCTGGTGATGATTTCAAAACTCTTAGTTTCAATATCTCTAGGTTCTACTTTTTCAATTAAATCTCTAAGCATTTTCCAAGCCCTCCTCAAGTATTCTGTAGATTTCTTCCATGTTGAGATTTGCTCTAATGGAATCTGCCAGAATATCGTACTGTTTTTCCTTATATTCTTTATAGCTTACAGTTGCTACATCTTCCATTTCCACGCCCTTTGCTTTTGCAAGAGCCTTTACAATTACTGCGCCGATGCCGTCACCATCAAAGACTCCGTGAACATAGGATCCGAAGACCTTGTCGCAGTAAGCTCCGTCGGACTTTGTTTCTCCGGTTACGCTGTCAGTAATAGTTAATAGCGGCTTTGCGCCTTCCTTAAGTTCAGACTGACCCATGTGGATTTCATAGCCTTCAGCCTGAATGTCTACGCCACACAATCCGCCAAATACAGATTCTTCACAGTGGAATTTGCCGCTGACTCTGGTTCTAGTTTTTTCTTCCATGAAAACAGTATCAATTGGAAGAAGTCCCATGCCACGAACCTCGCCTGAAGTTTCAACTCCTGATGGATCAGAAAGAGTTTCTCCAAGAATCTGATATCCACCACAGATACCGAAGACAATTTTGCCCGCGCCAGCCTGCTTGAGAACAGCCGCCTCTAGGCCGTTTTGGCGCATCCATAGTAAGTCGGAAATTGTATTCTTAGAACCTGGAACCACTATCATATCAGGGTTTCCAAGCTCGCCTGCGCTCTTAACATATCTAACGGAAACTCCCGGAATCATTTCCAGTGAATTCAAGTCCGTAAAGTTGGAAATTCTAGGCAAACGGATTACTGCAATATCTATAAGGTCAACCTGAGCTGAGCCTACAAGTCTCTCGCTCAGGCTATCTTCATCTTCAACATCTATATAAACATATGGCAAAGTTCCTACAACTGGGATTCCAGATTTTTCCTCCAAGATGTGAACGCCTGGATCTAAAATGGTCTTATCCCCGCGGAACTTGTTAATAACGAGGCCTTTGACCATTGAGCGCTCGTTCTCCTCAAGAAGATTCACTGTGCCGATAAGCTGAGCAAACACGCCGCCCCTGTCGATGTCGCCGACTAGAAGAACCGGTGCCTTTGCCATCTTTGCCATACCCATATTTACAATGTCCTCGTCCTTAAGGTTAACTTCCGCAGGGCTGCCTGCACCCTCAATTACAATTATATCGTTTTCCTCAGACAGTGTATTAAAAGCTTCCATAATATCAGGAACCAGGTTGTGCTTGTACGCGAAATAGTCCACCGCGCTCATAGTACCGCGGATTTCCCCATTTACAATTACCTGACTGCCTACGTCGTTAGTCGGCTTTAGGAGAATAGGATTCATCCTTACGTCAGGCTCAATTCCCGCCGCCTCAGCCTGCATAACCTGGGCACGCCCCATTTCCAGGCCGTCAGCTGTAATAAAAGAATTCAGCGCCATATTCTGCGATTTAAAAGGTGCAACCTTGTATCCATCCTGCTTGAAAACCCTGCACAAACCTGCAGTTACCAAGCTTTTTCCTACGTTTGACATGGTTCCCTGAACCATAAGTACCTTTGCCATTTTTCGCTCTCCTCGCTCAAAATTTTATCAAAACTATTTCAAAATTTCTTCCATCGCTGCCATAAATCTATCGTTTTCTTCTCGCAGCTTCACGGCAATTCGCCAAAAGCCCTTGCCAAGGCCCTGATAATTGCTGCAGTCTCTAATGAGGAAGTTTTTTACCAAACATTTATCGTACAGATCCTTAGGACCCTGGAAAAAAATATAGTTGGCATTAGAGCCATAAACCTTCAGCCCCAGCCCTCTAAGCGCCGCAATAAGTCTCACACGCTCAGCCTCAATAGCCGCCAGGCTAGTCGCCACATATTCTTCTTCCTGAAGGGCTGCAACCCCTGCCGCCTGTGCCAAATTAGAGAGATTCCAAGGTTGTCTAACCTTGTCCAAGGCTCCCAGAGTTTCCTCATTATCACAAAGACAATAACCCAGTCGCACTCCCGCCATAGCATATAATTTGGTAAAAGCCTTCAGAATTACCAGGTTTGGGAATCGCTCCAGCTCATTTTGCACCGAATATTTCTCCCTCTCCTCAATGAAATCCATGAAGCACTCATCCACCACCAGTGTCACGCCCATGTCCGCACACTTATGGGCTATTCTCTCCATGAGAACCTTCTCAGTCAAAGCCCCTGTAGGATTATTTGGATTACATACAAACATAATATCTAGGTCCTCAGTAATGGCATCAAGAATATCCTCTTTAATGGTAAAACCCTTTTCCTCATATAGTCTATGGTATTTAATGTCACAGCCTACAGCCCCTAAAGCTTCCCCATATTCCGAAAAACTAGGTGCTGTCAGCAATGCCCTCCTAGGCTTAAGCGCAAAGACAAGGTCCAAAATCACCTCTGCTGCACCGTTTCCAAAGAAAATTTTGTCGCCGGAAACGCCCAGGTGCGCTGAAAGAGCCTCTCTTAGCTCGGACGCGTTGACGTCCGGATAGTGATTGATTTCAGATGCTGCGCTGCATATTGCCTGAACCACACCTGCCGGCGCGCCGAAAGGGTTGCAGTTGGAGGAGTAATCCGTAACGTTCTTGTGGCGGTAAATGTCGCCGCCGTGTGTATTTTTGCTCATATATTTTCCTTAATTAATGATATTTTGTCATAGTTCTTAATTCTAGATTATGCCCAAAAGAATTAGAACCGTCAAGGTGTGCAGTGCTGCCAGAATTACAACTGTAATCCCGCCACCGCAGAGCATGAGTCTATTTGCTCTGCGTATATCTTCGACTTCAACAGGTCTGATGGCGTCGCCAATAGTGGGTTTCTCATATAGTTTACCAAAGTAGTAGGCATTGCCTGCCAGTTGAATCTGCAGGGCTCCCGCCACTGCTGCCTCGGTCTGGGCTGAGTTAGGGCTTGCGTGATTGTATCTGTCTCTCTTGAAAATCCTCCAGGCGCCCTTCATGCTCTCTCCGCAAACACCTGCGGCCAGAACAAGTATCAAACCTGCTAGACGCGATGGAATATAATTGGCCACGTCGTCTAGCTTAGCAGCGTATCGACCGAAGTTGATATACTTGTCGTTTTTATATCCAACCATTGAGTCCATGGTGTTTATTCCCTTATAAACTAGCATTAGAACGGGGCCGCCTATTACAAAATAGAATAGGGGCGCGAAGACTCCGTCGGAAAAGTTCTCTGCAATGGTTTCTACCGCCGCCTTAGTTATGCCTCTCTCATCTAAGCCTTGGGTATCCCTGCCAACTATCATGGAAACCGCATCCCTGCCGTCTTCTATTGTTCCGTTTTTTAAGGAGTAATATACCTTCATGCTTTCAACTTTCAAGGATTTTACCGCTACGAACTGATAGCAGATTATTGCCATGACTCCCACAGCCAGTGCCGTATGAACCTGGAAGCATAGCTTCAAGATCAGCCATGGAACCAGTCCGCTAGCTGCACAAATGCATATAATGAGAGCGAGGCCTGCTACCCTTTCTCCTCCCGGTGTTTTCGGAAAAACCTTCCTAAGAAATTTTTCCATTACTTCAATTGCCTTTCCTATTAGCCTTACGGGATGATAGAAACATCTAGGGTCCCCAATTATTAAGTCCAATATAAAGCCAATTACCAAAGCAATTGCCGAATATTTTAACATTAGCTTATTTTCTCCAAATCGTTATTATAAATTATAGTTGTGTCCAGCGGGTTCTCCCGGCTGAACCTTGGACCTAACTGCGTTTCCTGCCGTAGGCCTCACATTTTGCCAGAAATGCTGCCGGCACCTTAGGGTTCCCGTAGTAATAAAGATGTGGAAATCCTACCATTATATTTTCACTCTGGTGCATGCACTTCCAGCTTCTGCTGCCCACAGGCTTTCTCGCTGTCATAGTTTCTCCATTTGAAGTAGAGTCAAAATAGTGGAACTCGTGGGCAGGAATAGGTCCCGGCTCCACGCCCTTCAGAAATTCTCCGCCTTCGTCCTCGAGGGTAACGTAACCAAAACGTCCAAGTCTCTGGGTTTTGAACGCCTTGCCTTCGATAACGCCAACGCCTTCATAGGCCTTGCCTTCGTTATCTTCAAGGCTTTCGTGAAGATACATGAATCCGCCACACTCTGCCAAAACAGGCATTCCGCCCGTAGCGGCAGCTGCAATGCTGTCACGCATGGGCTTGTTGGCTTCCAGTTCCTTGGCATAAAGCTCCGGATAGCCTCCGTAAAGAATGAGCCCAGACACATTTTCAGGCATTTTCTCGTCCTTTATAGGCGAAAATTCCACAATCTCCGCACCCATCTTCTGTAGCAGTCTCAGGTTATCCTCATACATAAAGCAAAAGGCTTCATCCCTTGCAACTGCCAGCTTTACAGGGTACTTGCCTTCAGTATGAAAGTCGAAGGCTGCTCCTGTGGGTTTTGATACTTCAACGTCCGGCGCGCCTTTCGCCAGCTCTACTAAAGCATCTAAATCTACGCTATCCTCAATTATCTCGGAAAGCTTCTGCAGCTTTTCCTTGATGTTTTCTATTTCATCAGGCATAACAAGGCCCAGGTGTCTGCTCTCCAGAAGGCAGTCCGTAACCTTAGGAAGATATCCGAGAACGCGCACTCCGCACTCCTCTTCAATGTGAGCCTTAAGTCCCTGATAAATCATAGGACTCACCTGATTCAAAATGACGCCCTCAATGTGGCTGTCCGTCCTATATTCCTTGAAGCCATTAACAAAGGCCGCTGCCGAGCCGCTCATGCCTTTAGCATTTACAATTAGAACTACCGGTGTATCTGTTACGCGGGCTACGTCGTAGGCGCTGGCTCTGGTGCTTGTTCCGCCCAGACCGTCATAATACCCCATAACGCCCTCGATGACTGCAATGTCACAATCCCTGCAGTTGTCGGCGAGAATCCATCTCACAATGTGCTCAGGTGCAAAGAAAGTATCCAAATTTCTGGACTTTGCGCCGATGACCTTGCTGTGAAACATAGGATCGATATAGTCGGGGCCGCACTTAAAGGAGCACGGCTTCACACCCTTATTTATCAAAGCCTGCAGAATTCCGCAGGTTATCAATGTCTTTCCGCTTCCACTGGCTCCCGCCGCCAGCAGTATTCTTGGAACCTTCATCTATTCCAATTCCTTTCCCGTAAACGCTACAATGTATATAGGGTTTTCGCCCTTCATCATGGTGTAAGGCCCAACCTTGTGGCCTTCCGCTGAGGTTACCTGGCTGATTTCAACGCTTCCCTCGCGTCCAAATTTTTTGCTACATTCCAGTGCCTGAGCCATGGACTCAAGTGCAATGCAGTTTATAACAAAACGAACTGAGCCGCCTTCGCCGGCCGCTTCGCTTGTACCTGCCGAGCCGGCAGTCTTGCCGCCTGCCTGGCTGCTTCTTCTGCAGCATTCTGCTACGATTTCTTCCATATTCCCCGAAGAACCGCCGATAAAAACATGGCTAGGCGCAGGCAATCCTTCCATAGCCTCCGGCGCTAGTCCCGGCACTATGGTAAAGTTGTCGCACATAAACTTCTTCTTGTTTTCTTCGGCCAAGGCAACTGCCTCTTCTTTTTTCTCCACGCCATAGACATGACCGCACGATGCGATAATGGCCATTTCTATGGAGACAGAACCAGTTCCTGAACCTATATCATAGCAAATTGAATCCTCTTCAAGATTCATTCTAGCAATTGAAGCACTTCTCACGTCGAACTTAGTCATAGGCACCTTGGCCCTGATAAACTCTTCGTCGCGACGTCTCGCCAGCTTGTTGATTCTTGTATTTTCCCAATCCTCATTTACTGCGCATACAACGCAAAGAGGATCATTTTCGTAATTTTCAAAATCTTCGCCATAGCCGGAGACGATTTTCTCATCCTCATATGAAAGCTTCTCGCCTACGTAAAGTTTTACCTTATCCAAGCCGTAGTACTTCAGCTTTCCTGCAAGTCCAGCCACATCGTCCTTCTTACCTAGAATGGAAAAAACTTTCTCATTGTCTCTTATCAGCGGTATCAGCGATGCCTCTCTACCGTGATTGCTTACAATTACAGCATCGTCCCAGCTCTTCTTGATTTTGCTCATGAAATATGCCACAGACGAAATTCCTGCTATCTGACGCACCTGACAACCCATATTTTCCAAGGCTCCTGCCAGTTTCTTGGCTCCGCTATAGAATCCAGTGTCCCCAGACAAGAGAACAGCGATTTTCTCATATTCGGGATGTTCCTCAAGATAGGCAGCAATCTTCTTGCTGTCATACTCGACAAAAACTTCCTTATCCAGCACATCCACAGACTCTACCATTCGTCTCGCGCCGATTACAATTTCAGCCTCAGCAACTGCCGCCTCGGCTTCTCCTGTCATGCTGCCGTAGCCGCCCATGCCAATGCCTATGAGGGCTGCGGCTCTGTTGGTTTTGATATCGAATAGCTGACAAAGCCTACCCTTGCACTCGTAGTACGACATGCCGTTTTCTTCTTCCGGTCTGCCTACGATGACGCAGGTACAGCCCGCTTCATTGGCCGCCTCAATTTTCTCCTCATAGCCGCCGGCTCTGCCCGTAACCTTAGTCACCAAGTACTTAGCCTTTTTCGCCTTCAGCATGGCAACATTAAGTTCCTTGGAAAACGGCCCCTGCATGCAGATAAGATTCTCGCCGCGAAAGCCTAAAGCCTCGCACTCTGCCGCAACATCAGCCGTCGAAAGAACGCGGGCAACGACCCTTTCCTTATAGCCTGGAATTGCAGTGTACTTGTGCAGTTCCTTGCTTCCCGTCGATGCGAAAATCACGCCCTCGGTGCCGGAAAGATACTCAGCCGCCGCCGCCACGCTGTCCACAAAAACAGCCCCGGCCTCTTCCATACCGCTACCTGCCGCGTCGCGCAGAAGCCTCATATACTCAGTGCCCTTGGCCTGGCAAGCCGCCTTAATATTTGCCGTTACCTCCTTAGCGTAAGGGTGTGTGGCGTCAATGACGATTTCCGGTTTCTCTTCCTCGATCAAAACCTCCATAGCTGCCTCGTCCAGTCTTTCTGAGGAAATCCTCAGACTAGGCCCTTCCTTCATCCTTGTTGCGCCGTACTCAGTGGCAACGCAAACCAAGGTCTCTATGTTTTTTTCGCTTAAGAATTCAGCTGTTTCATTTCCTTCAGTTGTTCCGCCGAAAAGAATTACTTTACACATTTTTATAGCCTCGTGGTGTTACCATTTTACCATTCATATTCATAGTTGAACTGTTTCCAATAAATACTGTTGTGAACATGTCAACCTTTGTATCTCTAAGTTCAGTTAATGTCATTGTCTGGCATTCCTGGCCTTCTCTTCCGATCATCTTTACGATTCCGCAAACTGTTTCTGGCTCTTTGCCATATTCCATAAGAATGTCGCAAGCCTTCTGCAGATAGTCGTGTCTCTTAATGCTGGACGGATTATACAGGCTCACTACAAAGTCTCCTGCAGCTGCTGCCTTAAGTCTTGCTTCAATTAATTCCCATGGTGTTAGAAGATCGCTTAAGCTGATCAGACAGAAGTCGTGAATCAGTGGTGCTCCAAGTACTGCAGCTCCGCTGATTGCAGCTGTAACTCCTGGAATGATTTCGATTTCTGTTTCTGGATAGTCAGCTCCTACCTGATAGATAAGGCTTGCCATTCCATATACTCCTGCATCTCCTGAGCAAATCATGGCTACAGTCTGGTCCTTGCTTGCCTCGTCAAAGGCCATAACGCATCTGTCTACTTCTTTTCTCATAGGTGTGCTCATAAACTTCTTATCAGCAAAGTGGTCCTTAACTAAGTCAATATATACGTCATATCCTACGATGCAGTCGCATTTTTTCAGTGCCTCTGCTGCTTCTATGGTCATTTTCTCATATGCACCCGGGCCGATTCCCACTACATAAATCTTATTCATATTTCAATTCCTCTTCTTTAATTACTATTGCTATTGTCACGCCATCTCTGGCAAATTTTCTTAAAGTAAAGTACGGCTCATGCACTGCTGGCGATGTTTTCTTCGGCTCTTGTCCTGCCGATGCCGGCGTCTCCATTAAGCTGGCAAGCATTGCGCTTCTCTCACACACGCTGCCTACGCCTACGGTTTCTCTTACAAACTCTGATTCCGTATATTCACCCGGTGCCTGCTCCAGTTCCTCCGGTGTGAAGAAATGCACAGGCACTCCCTGCTTCTCACAAAATTCTAGAAGTCCTTTTTCATCTGCCTTTAGTGTTACAGATGCGAAACTGCGAATGGCTCTTGGGTCAAGCTGGCCCATATTGCAGGCTTTCAAGGCCTCATTATATACATCGTCAATTACCGATGCTTCAGTGTTTCTGCGGCATCCAAGTCCCACATAGGCCCATTTAGGAATTAGCCACAGGCAATCGGCCTCTGGGCTATCGCTTGCAGCGTCCGCAGCGCCAGGGCCTGCGCCTTCCGCGCCGGCCTCCTCTTCATCTGGAACAAAAGGCGAAATCCACATATCCATTTCGTCTTCTCTGTCCTGAATCATCAAGGCTGCATATTCCTTTGCTTTGGTAAAATCGTCTATTATTAGTCCGTTTTTCTTAGCGAAAACATCGGGTGCTCCCTTGCCATGAATATCTGTAGCTGTTGTTATTACCGCATTTCCTCCTGTTATTTTAGCAATCTCTGCTGTCAGTTCATTGGCTCCGCCAATGTGTCCGGAAAGCAGGGAAATAACATTTCGTCCCAGCTCGTCAATGACGATTACCGCTGGGTCTGTTTTCTTGCTCTTAACAAAAGGTGCTATTGCACGGACTGCAATTCCGCAAGAGCTAACATAAATCAGGGCGTCGGAATCATGAACATGTTTCTCCGTCCACTGACTCAAGGACTCCGATATTGAGTTTGGGGAGTGAATACTTTTGACGAAAGTTTTGATTTCTTCCGTCTCTGGGAGTTTTGATAGATGGTCTGCTAACCTATCCGCCAACGCCTCACCTGTAAGGCTAAAAGCCAGTACTGAAATCTTCATTTATTTGCTCGCTTCTCTAAATTCTGTTGTAAACTCCGGATCATAAAGCTTGGATCTGTCGTAATTTGTGCACCCAACTACGTCTCCGATAATCATTAGGGCTGTCTTTGTAATGTTGTTTTCCTTTGCTGTCTGTGCCAGTGTTCCAACTGTGCAGACGAAAGTCTTTTCATCATCCCAAGTTGCCTTGTAAACGATGGCTGCAGGTGTACCCGCTGTGTAACCACCCTCGATAAGTCTCTTGCTCAGCTCTTCGAGAAGGCCTGTGCTCAGGAAAACTACCATAGTTGCCTGGTGCGCGGCGAAGGACTGAATGCTTTCCTTAGCTGGAACCGGTGTTCTGCCTTCCATTCTTGTGATAATAACGCTCTGTGAAATATTTGGAAGAGTGTATTCAAGGTTCAGTGCTGATGCAGCTCCGCAGAATGAGCTTACGCCCGGTGTGTAATCATAATTGATTTTCTTTTCATCAAGAACATCCATCTGCTCTCTGATTGCGCCGTAAAGGCAAGGGTCACCAGTGTGAAGTCTTACAACCTTCTGGCCCTTTTCGTAGCCTTCGATCATAACTTCAAGGACGTCTTCTAAAGTCATCTTCGCGCTGTTGTAAATCTGACAGCCTTCCTTTGCATAGTCAAGAAGCTGAGGGTTAACCAAGGAACCAGCGTAAACGATGATATCTGCTTCTTCTAAAAAACTCTTTCCTCTAAGTGTGATTAAATCTGCCGCTCCGCTGCCGGCACCTACAAAATGGATTTTCTGCATGTTTCTAACCTCTTTCTTTCACTATCATTAATGAGAAATATGATGCGTCATCAGGTATGTCATCTGCGCTCAGGTGCAAGACTTCGTTTTCCATGCCGCAGTTTTCAATCATTACGGCCTCCTGCCCACTTTCAATAACGCTGTCTCTAATTGACGCCATTTTCTTTCCGCCCTTCATCAAAACCTTCGTACCCGGAAGTTCCAAGACTTTGTCCATGGATTCCGCGTTGTATGTACCTGGAATTACATGAAGTGGCTCATCTCTTTCCACTAAACTCATATTTAGTCTTGCCGCTGTGGCACAAAATGACGGAATTCCGCTTGTAATTTCCGCCTCGTAGCCGTGGGCCAAAACTCTCTTATGTACATAAAGATATGTTGAGTAAACGCAAACGTCTCCTAGTGTTAGGAAGGCAACGTTCTTGCCTTCGTCTAGGATTTTTTCTATGACAAGGGCTGCTGCATCGTGTGCCTGGTTTAACTCCTCTTCATCTTTAATCATGGGCATATCCACGCCTATAACTTTTTTCTCGCCTAGCTCAGGATATGCTACTTCTGCGATTTTATATGCAACTGTTTCTCTCGGATTGTCTCCGGGAACTGCAATAACTTCGCTTTCTTTTATATATCTTAAGGCCTTAAGTGTCATTAGCTCCGGGTCTCCGGGGCCTACACCTATGCCGTATAGTCTTCCTTTATCCATTTTCCGTTCTTATCCTTTCAACGGCTTCTCTGAAGCCCTTTGTTTCTCCTAAATAGCCTCTGGAATTTGAGAAAATCATTGCCTCTGTTTTTACCTTACCATAGCTTCTATGATTCAGATAGAATCCGATTTTATCACAGATTATTCTCATAGTTTCTTCCAAAAGGCCAGCTTTATCTACAATGTCTAAGGCTTCGTCTGTTGTTAAGGTGTCCAATATTTCAAGGACTTCCTCTCTTTCCATGCCCGCCCGGAGGGCTGCTGCTGCCAGTATCTCGGCTCTGCTGTCTGCATTTCTTGAGTGGGTGTTCATAATTCCACCTGCAACCTTAACAAACTTTCCTATGTGGGCCACAAAAACCAGTTCCTCTGCGCCGTAGTTCACCGCCGCATCTATAACCTCGCCTACGTAGTTGCTGCATTTTACAGATTCCTTCAGTGGGAAGTTCTCCAATCCATCCAGGTAATCTCTGCCGTAATTGCCGAGAGTCACCACCAGGCGCTTTCTTCCTCCTGCAATCTGCTGTGCCATCTCCACCTGAAGGCTTTTTATCAAAGCCGTCTCGCTCATTGGCTCCACTATGCCCGAAGTACCTAAGATAGAAATTCCACCTTCTATGCCCAGTCTTGGGTTGAAGGTTTCCTTTGCTGTTTCTCTTCCCTTTGGAACGCTAATGACTGCCTTTAGTCCACCCTTGTAACCGGCTCTTTCAGCCTCTTCCCTAAGGGCTTCCTCTATCATCTTCCTCGGCACTGAATTAATTGCTGCTGCTCCTACAGGTTGCTCCAGTCCCGGCTTAGACACTCGTCCCACGCCTTCGCCGCCGTCAATGGTAATGCCACTTTCCTGCTTGCTAACCTTCGCATAGACAATCAGTCCACTGGTCACATCAGGATCGTCACCGCCGTCTTTCATAATGCCGCACTGGACCCAAGCCTGACTATCATCGCTTCTGGCTTCGCCAGCGCCAGTCACGCTACCGCCCTTGGAAACGTCCAAAATCTCCAGGTTCAGGTCAATCCCCTTAGGCGTGTGCAACAGGACAGAGACCACCTGGTCCTCCGTCCCATGGCCCAAGAGCATTCTGGCTGAAGCCTTTGTCGCAGCTGCGGCGCAGCTTCCTGTCGTATAGCCAAAACGCATTTTCTTATTGTCCTTGATGATATAGTAGTCTTCTATACCAGTCCTAAAACCCATCTTTTTATCTTTCTTGAATTGTTCACTATCATTAGTATTCTTCAAGCTTTCCCTCTTTTCTCGCCTCTTCAACAAGGTCAAGGATTTCCTTATTATATGTGCCTATATCGGCACCTGCGTAAATTACGCGTTCGCACTGCTTCATTGCAGTTCTTGCTTTTTCTATAGCCGATTCACTAATGGCGCAGAAAGGCTTTTCTTCTATTATTTCTGTTGCCAGAAGCCTTGCCAGCTGATAATCCGTATCTCCCGGATAAAGAATACCTGCTATGAAAGGAGTATTTTCCTTTTGGAGCATTCTGTAAGTTTTGATACCCTTGCCGCTTGAGGAAATTACCATTGTCTTTGGCTCTCCCTCAGGTCTAGGCAGCTCAATGCTTCCGTACAGCGGGTCGAAGAAACCGTTGTCAATTTCATAAAGGCCCTTAATAGTCTCTTCGTCGAAGATTTCCTCAGGCTTGCCGTAACGGTAGATTCTATCACCTTTTACACAGACGATTTTATCCGAAATCTTCTGGGCCAGGTCAATTTCATGAAGGCTCATAATTACTGTAATATTATTTTCCTTTGCCATACCTCTCAGTATGGAAAGAAGCTCAAGCTTGTATTTTACATCCAGGAAGGATGTAGGCTCGTCAAGGATTATGGCATCCGGTTCCTGGCAAATTGCTCGAGCTAGTAGAACTCTCTGCCTCTGGCCATCGCTGATGGCGCTGAAGTCCCTGCCTCCCAGCTCAGTTGCGTGAACCGCAGCTAGAGCTGCCTCAACTTTCTCCTGATCCTCGTAACTCAGGATTCCCAGTCTTCCTGTGTATGGATATCGGCCTGTTGCCACAATGTCATAGCATGTCATCAGCTCAGTTTTGATTCTTTCTGTAAGAACCACCGCCATTTTTACGGCCAGTTCTTTGAAGGATAAATCCTTAAGATTCCCTCCATCTAGAACCACATTTCCGTTTATGATTTCAAGCTGTCTGGTTATGCTCTTTAGAATTGTGGACTTTCCTGCTCCGTTTGGTCCTATAAGGGTTACAATTTCGCCCCTCTTAATGTCGAAGCAGATGTCTTCTATTAAAGCTTTTTTATTGTATCCAACCGAAAGGTTGTTAATTTCAAAATAATTCTCACTCATATTCTGCTACGCTTTCTTATCATCATGTAAATTACAATAGGCGCTCCGAATATTGATGTAACTGTACTGATACTCAGCTCTACCGGCGCAAATGCGGTTCTCGCTATAAGGTCGCAAAGCATACAGAACACTGCTCCGCATATAAATGCTCCCGGTATTACAACTAGCGGCTTGGACGTTCCCAAACTGCCTTTTGCAATGAAAGGTACTGCAATTCCTACGAAGGAAATTGGTCCTGCGAAAGCTGTTACACATGCGGAAAGCATGCTGGACAGCAGAATTAACAAGATTCTAAAAACCTTAATATTTACGCCCATACTCTGCGCGTAAGCTTCACCCAGCTGAAAAGCCCCTATTGGTTTTGACATTGCCATGGTCAAAATAGTCGTAATGCCGACAACGATGATACCTACCTGAACGTTGCTCCAGCTCATTCCGGAGAAGCTTCCCAGGGACCAGTTATGCAAGTTTACGATATCGGAGTCGCTGGCGAATGTAACAGTGAAATCTGTTACCGCCGAGCAGATGTATCCAATCATGATACCTGCAACTAACAAAGCCGCCATATTCTTAATTCGCCTTGCCACCAAGAGGATGAAACCTGTTGATAGCAGTGAGCCGACAAAGGCTGCCATAATAAGGGAATACGATGACAGGGTATACGCATACTTAAGTCCGACTATCATTGTCAATGCAACCACCATCTTTGCTCCTGAAGAAATTCCGAGAACGTAAGGTCCTGCTATAGGATTCTCGAAAAACGTCTGAAGCAAAAAACCCGAAAGGGACAGTGCTCCTCCGAGCACTGCCGTCATTATTATTCTCGGCAGTCTGATATGCCAGATAATGTCCATTTCTCTCTCAGTTCCCTCTCTCAGAAACAGAGCCTTGAAAATGTTGGACACAGGCATATTGACGCTTCCGGTATTAATATTCAAAACAGTGATGGTGAAGAACGCAACAATGAGTATGGCAAAAACAAGCACGTATCTGCTTCTTCTCCGAAAAACCTCATTGTGAAAGCCTAAATGATTATCTTTACTCATTCACTCCTCCATCTTTACTTCATCTTAGTAAGGAATTCCATTTCTCCTGGATTTTCCTCAGTTAAAATCTTATTGAAATCCATAATCATGTCGCTGATTACATCAGTGCGCTGATACATAGAATTTCCAGTCATATAACAGTGTCCTTCCTTAACAGCCTTGAACTTTTTGAAGATTGCGTCCTTTGCATAAAGGTCCTTCAGGCTCTTAACTGTGTTATCGATACTGCCGTTATATACAATGTAATCTGCGTCCACAGCCGCCTCATAGAAGCTCTCCATAGTCATTGAAACTGAAGCCTTTCCAGCCACGTCCTCAATTCCCTCGAAAGCATATTTCCCGCCGGCCATCTTGATCATTGTGGAAACATAGTCATGGCTGCTTCTTACAACAACCTTTCCGTCAGTTGTCACATAGAAGAAGGCAACTGTCTTCCCTGTGTTTTCCATATCGTCAAGCTGCTTGATTACTTTTTTCTGCTTTTCGAAGAACTCATTAGCTTCCTTTTCCTTACCGGTCAAAACCCCATAAGCCTTAATCCACTCTGTTCTTCCCAGCGGATTGCTCTCATAGCTAGAACGGTCAACAAATACAGGAAGTCCCAGTTCCTCAAACATTTCCTTAACCTCAGGGTTATGGTAAATCATTGTAGATTCAACTACTAGCTCGCAGTCATTGTCCAAAATCATTTCATAATCCGGCTCATTGTACTTGCCAGCATATGTCATCTTTCCTGACTTCAAAGCCTTCACAGCCGCATCCACGGACCATCCACTCGCATTAACCGATGTCATAGTCACGTGGTCCATTGCCCCCATTGCATCAAACAGCGACATAGACGCAGTTGCAGCCAGATAAATATTATCCGCTGGCTCGTTTACAACAACCAGTGAATCGTCCAGATTCTCCGGCACGTCCTTGCCTTCCGGAACCAGAAGGAATTTCTTGTCTTCGTGAGTGTCTATAACTGCGTAGCCGTCCTCATACTTGAAGATGTCGAACTCCTGCGCATAGTCCAAATCCACCTGCTCAGTGAAAGTCAGACCGTCAATCTTCGGTGCTTCTGCCTTGGTTTTGTTCTCCGTGTCGCCACCATCCGCAGCACCTCCGCAAGCGGTGCACATTAGCATAATCGCCACACACAGAACTATCAAAACCCCCAAAGGCATACGTCTCTTATTTTTCATCGTTATCTGCTTCCTTCTTATCTAACTTCTTTTCTATCTCTTTTGCTTCGTCATCGTAGACTTCTTTAGCCTTCTTCTGACAGCCGTAAACTGCTCCGTAAACCTTGACCCATTCAGCCTTTCCAAGTTCATCTTTTTCTGCTGCTGATCTGTCAATGATTAGAGGAATTCCAAGAGTTGCAAATCTCTTTTCAAGCTTTTCAAGTTCTGCCTTAAGCTCCTTGGCTTCTTTCTTATCACAGTCCTTTTCTGGAATCATCTTGCCTGAGAAGAATGCAAGGTTAATCTTATTCTTAATGATTTCCTTATAGTCTGTCTCCTCATGCTTACCCTTTGCTGCGATTTTCTTGGAAATATCTAGGTCCTCAATGAAATCTACGGCAGCTCTTGAAGCTGTGTAGGTTTTGTTCACTGGTCTCTGAACGATGATCATTTCTTTTTCCAATCCTGCAGGAACTTCTACACCCTTTGGAACTACAAGATAGTTGACAACCTTGCTATGGTAAAGTTTCTCTGTGATTTCTCCTGCTGACTTGGCAATTGCCTTACCATCGTCATCGTATTCAACTTTTTCAGTTTCGTCCTTATCTTTTTTCTTGTATTTCAATGCCGAGTTCTTTGTCATTGAAATCTGAATCAATGTGACGCCTTTTTCGTAGTTGAAAATCTTAAAGTTCTTCGCATTCTTGACCTTTGTTGTTGATACATATTTCAGACCGGCAATTTTAGGTGCTTTCTTTGTAAGCTTGTTGTTGCTAACCGTGCTCATGGCCTTGCCGTCAGTTGCTTTTCCATCTTTGCCGATAGTCTTTGCATTGCCTGTGTCAGCGATATAAGGATAAATTGTATAACTTATCCAGTGTGGCTGTGACATTGCAACGGTTCTGCCAACAATGGTGTTGTTTGCATTAAGCTGTACCGGAATTGTGAATGTAGACATTCCGCCTCCACTCTTTGAGTAAACTCTTCCGTTGGCCTTAAGCAGGTCGTAGCTTGAGCTTCCGAATTCGATTGTAGCATAAGCCTGTCCATTTGTTACAGTCAGCTTAGTGCACTGAATGTATGCAAGTCTTCCGCTTCCGCCTGACCAGCTGAAGCTGTCAAGAGCGTAAACCCCGTCCTTTAAGCCAGTCTTATTGTCAACTGCAGAGGTTTCTCTATTAGTATCTTTGTGGGATACTGAAGGCTTCTCTTGCTTGTCATCTTTTGGCTTTGATGGCTTGTTGTTAACGTTCGGAATTGTTGGAACATCTGGCTTGGACGGATTGTATGACTCTGCAGGAACTGCAGATGTTCCCGCCTTTACCTTTACAGCATTAGCGCTCTTGAATATAACAGTATGCTGATACCATCTGTCGCGGGCACTTGAATGCGCTGCCATCTTCAGTTCAGTGTCAAGGGCAGGGATTTCGAAGGTGTAAACATAATGCTTATTGTCTACACTAAATTTAATCCACTTGTCCTTAGATACCTTGTCAGCCTCTTCTATGGTGCCTAGGTAAAGGGCATCGTAACCTGTACCTGTAAGGGCCATGGTAATCTGAAGCTTGCCGTTCTTCTTTTTTAGGATTGTGTACTTCTTTCCTTTTGCATCTAATGGAATGTAGAACATTCTGTTATCTGTATCGGAAATTACCTTATAGGTTCCATCTGCCAGCTTATCCTGAGTTGTATCCTGTGGCTTATCGCCAGGTTTTTCGGACGGATCCTTGTCACCGTCAGTGCCACCTTCTCCTGGAAGCTGGAAGCTTTCGTCGGATTTTGCTGAGGCAGTCGTCCATGTTGCCTTAATCACATATTCGATGTCATGTGGCTCGCTCATTGCATAGGTAGTAGCAATAATAGTATTGTCTGCATTTGGAGTGATTGGAATGATGAAGGTTGAAGTTTTATTCGCTTCATCGATTGCACCCTTGTATTCAACTCCATTTACCACCATCTTTTTATAGGATTTACTGCTAAAAACAACTTTAGCTAAGAATCCATCTTTACTGTTCTTTACAGCAGGACAAGTGATTTTTACCTTTCCTGTGCCCCCTGTAGCAGTGAAGCTGTCTGGCTTATATACGCCATAAGCTTGTGCAGCCGCATCACCCTTGCTGTCTGCGTCTGCGCCAGTATTGCTGCCAGTACTGGTATCAGTATTTGTACCGGGCTTAGTTGTTGCGCCTGTTACAGTATCAACTCCTGCTGTATCATTGTTTTCTGCTGTTTTATGTTCTGCTGTAACAGAGTCCCCATTTGCTCCCTCTGCATCTAACTGGCTGCCATCTTCCGCAGTAACGCTCTCCTCACTTGCTACGACTGTTGCATCGCCAATTAGCGATGCGTTGTCTCCAAGGGCAAGTGCCGGTATAGCTTGAGTTCCTGCCAGGCAAAATGCCAAAGCCAGTGCTATAAATTTCTTTTTCAAATCTTTCATCCCTCTTATTTATTTAACTTTTACGTTCTTAGCTACTGACCATGCAGAAGTGTATTTCTGTGTTCCAATCTGCTGGTAAGTTCTAACCTTAACGTAATATTTGTTTCCACTCTTAAGCTTTGTCTGTTTGTATGAAGTTACTGTGTTCTTCTTTACTGTAACTGTCTTTGCACCCTTGAAATTACTCTTAGTGCTGTACATAATCTGATATCCTGTTACATCTGCTGTTTTCTTAGCCCATGTAACCTTAAGTGTCTTCTTTGCAGGTGAAGTTACTGATTTCACAGTTGTCTTAGCAACCTTTGATAATGTAGTAACTGCCTTTACCTGACTCCAATCTGAGAAGTTCTGTGATACAGTGTCTCCAAATGGATTGATTTCAGCCTTAACTCTTAGGTAAACCTTTTCTCCAGGGTCAAGTCCCTTAACTAGGCATGAGTTAGCCTTTGTTTCAATTGTTCTCCATTCATCTGGTTCATCAACATTTCCTGTTGCACTTACATATAGCTGGTATCCTGTAGCGTGATCAGGCTTACTTGTCCACTTAACTTCTAGGGCCTTAGTGCCTCTTTTTACTGTTGTAATTTCAGGTGCTTCATTTTCTGTTGTGTAAAATACGATTTTACGATCGTACCATCTTTCTCTGCTCTTGCTATATGCTGCTAAATCAAATACCTTGCCAAATTCCTCTAATGGAACTTCGTATGTGCTTCTTCCATCTTTGTCTACAACTTCAGGGATTTCCTTTGTTGCGTCCTTGTTAACCTCAGCTTCTTCCTTAGTTCCTAAGAATAACTTGCCGTATCCATCTCCATTTAGCCTTACATGCGCAACTGCCTTACCATCTTTTACTGTAACAGTGCAAGTATTATGGTCTTCAGCTGCAATTTTCATCATACTTGCGTTAATGTACGCACTGGCTTTATAGGTTCCGTCTTCAAGGTTCTTCTCAGCGGCAAAAGCTCCAGTGCCTGAGGAAACCACCATTGCCACCATGCACATCATAGCGATGGCTTTTTTATAAAATTTTTTCATCTTTTCTAACCTCTTTTTTTCTTCTTTGAATATGACAAGAAATCTGCCGATATATCGGCAGATTTCGTCATATAAATTAACTGCTTAATTTACTATTTAACTTTAACTGCCTTAGCCTTTGTCCATGAAGTGTAAATCTTCTTGCCTGCTGCGTTCTTAGCATATGATCTTGCCTGAACGTAGTAAGTCTTCTTGGACTTAAGGTTCTTAATTGTTACAGTCTTGCCAGCTACAGTCTTAATTTTAGCGTTCTTCATGTTCTTGTTCATTGAATATCTAACTTCATAACCCTTGTTAGCTTTGTTAGTCTTAACTGTAACTGTAACTTTCTTAACGCCAGCCTTAGTCTTTGTGATTGCTGTTGTTGCAGGAGTAGCTAACTTAGCAGCTGCTGTCTGTGCGTGTTCTACGAATAACTTCTGGATTTCAGGAAGCTGACCCATACCGATAATCTGAGTGTCAACTGTGAATCCAGCAGCCTTGAACATGTTTAACCATGATTCAGCATCTTCTTCACCTGCCATGTCGTTGTTAGCGTGGTCACCAGCAACTACCATAATAGGTCTTAAGATAACTTTCTTGTATCCAGCTTTTTTAACAGCCTCGATTACTTCGTTTACTGCTGTTGATTCAGGTTCACCTTCAACAGTTCCTACGAATACGTTCTTATATCCCTTCTTGCTTGCTAATTCCTGAAGGTCAGTGTATAGCTTCTGTGAAGCGTGGGAAGTACCGTGTCCCATTAGAACGTAAGCTGTATCTCCAGCCTTAGCTTCGTCAACAGTTACACCCTGCTTTTCAGCAACTGATTTGTAAACTGCATCTAAAGCAACTTCCTTATCATTTTCAGATGCGCACATTGGCTTACCGATTACAACCTGGTCAAACTTCTTTTCATACTTCTTAACTGCTTCAACAACTTCGTCATATTCGTGACCGCTCATTAGAGTTGTAGGCTGAACTACTAAATTCTTAACGCCGTTCTTAACAGCTCTTTCTAGTCCCTGTTCAATGTTGTCGATAACTTCGCCGTCTCTAGCGAAAACGTGATTGATAATAATCTGTGCTGTGAATGCTCTTCTTACTGAGTACTTAGGGAAAGCCTTAGCGATTGCCTTTTCAACAGCTCCAATAGTGTCAACTCTGTTCTGGTTGAAGCTTGTACCAAAGCTTGTAACTAATACTTCAGTCTTACCGATCTTGTCCTGGTTAAGTGGGTTATCTAATGATGCGTCTCCAGTTTCGTCAGCGAAGTATCCGCCTTCTTCAACTGCTTCTTTTTCTGCATCTGTAAGAGCGTCCCAACCCTTCTTAGCTGCTACGCAAAGCTTAGCTGATCCAGCGTGGTAATCTTTGTCATAAATAGCTTCGATTAACTGGTCTACTAATTCAGGTGTGAACTTAACAGTCAGATACTTCTGGCCCTGTTCCCATACCTTCCAACCAGTGTCGTCAGTTCCATCAGCCTTCTTGTATTCCTGATATAAAGTGAATGGAATTTCTGTTCCTAACTTGGAAGCAGCAATTGTGAATTCTACGTGGTTAACATATTTTCCGTCTGCTTCTTTAACTTCTACTTTAACGTTCTTTGCAGCTTTTTCTAATTCAGCAACCTTCTTAGTCTGTTCAGCTAAAGCTAGCTTAGTGTACTTTCTAGTCTTTGTAGTATCAAAACTTACAGTGATTTTTCCAGTATCCTTGTTAATTTCGATTTCTTCAGTTCCTGCCTTAGGGCTGAACATTCCCAGTGAAGAAATAATCTTAGTTGACTTTTCTTCTTTTGCTCCAGTAGTATCAGTGTGTGCGAATGCAACTGAACTCATGGAAGTGATTACTGCTACTGACAGTAATGCTGAAAATAGCTTCTTAATTCCTTTTTTCATATGCTTTCTCCTCTTTCTAGTTTTAATTAATCTAATCTTTTGTGAGGCAGTATAGCAATATCGGTCACAAAAAAAGAACCCAATCATCCCGTTGTGGAGGTAGGTTCCTAATTCTTCTGGCTAATACATTGCCGAAATGATACATACTCTCGTCGGAAGTTGATCAATAACTCTGCCCAGCAGGCTTTCTGGCTCTTGGATCATCATCTTGCACACGCCTTCTCAAAAGCTAGCGTATCTTTCAATGGCACGATGCGTGCAGACTCCCCAATTACAGCGACTCGGACCGCTCAGGACTCACACCTGATTTCCTATTATCCATCTCACAATCATTACATTTTATATAATGGTATAGCTCAATGGCACTGGTTAGATTAACTATTCATTTAACACTACAATTATACTCGTACGCCCCCTATATTGTCAATAGAGGTTTAAGTGTATACACACCTTTTATACACCTTTTATACAATTTTTAGTCATCTTTTCTTCTTGCAAGTTCAGAAATCATACTAAACTTACCATTAATATAATCATATGCCTTTCTAGTATGTGGAATCATGCAGTCTGAACAGTCTTTAATGCCATTATCGGTGAACTTAAAGTTGCCGCCACACTTATCTCCTAGTGCATACAGAGGACAGTAACAAAACAAACAGTTAAAATCATCCTCATTTGAACATTTATGACATGGAAAGAATTCACATGACTTGTGGCTCATGAACTTGTAGTTTTCAGTTGTAATTTCTCTCATTTGGTAATCTCCTCTCGTGTAGCAAACCCTACAAAGCGCAAATAATCCTATCAGATAAATTCTAGCATAAAAAAACACGGTGGTAAACATACCACCGTGAAATTCTTATTTGTAGTTTTCAGAATCGGATTAAACTAATTCTAAGAATACTTCTTCAGCACAGTCACCTCTTCTAGGTCCTAGCTTAAGGATTCTTGTGTATCCACCGTTTCTGTCAGCATATTTTGGAGCGATTTCTTCAAATAGCTTTGTTACTACTGCTTCATCATATACATATGCTAAAACCTGTCTTCTTGCGTGAAGATCTCCACGTTTAGCTAATGTGATCATCTTTTCAGCCATCTTTCTAGCTTCCTTCGCTCTCATGTTAGTAGTTGTGATTCTACCTTCTCTGAAAAGGTCAGTAACTAGATTTCTCAGCATAGCTTTTCTATGAGCAGAATCTCTGCCCAGTTTTCTGTATCCTGGCATATCTGTTCTCCTTTCTCTGATGTTTATTCGTCACTTGGCTTTAGGCCAAGTCCAAGTTCTTCTAATTTTGCCTTAACTTCGTCAAGAGACTTCTTTCCAAGGTTTCTAACCTTCATCATATCGTCTTCTGAACGTTCTGTTAATTCCTCAACAGTATTGATTGAAGCTCTCTTTAAGCAGTTGAATGAACGAACTGAAAGTTCTAATTCTTCAATTGTCATTTCAAGAGCCTTTTCCTTCTGATCTTCTTCCTTTTCAACCATGATTTCCAGTCCATCAGTTGAATCATCAAGCTGAATGAACAGGTTCAGGTGTTCATGCATAATCTTTGCACCAATGGAAACACCTTCTTCAGGTGAAATTGAGCCATCAGTCCAGATTTCTAAGATCAGTCTGTCGTAGTCGGTTACCTGACCAACTCTTGTATTCTCTACTGTATAGTTAACCTTTCTAACAGGTGTATAGATTGAGTCAACAGGAATTACTGAAATCGGTGTATTTTCATCCTTGTTCTGGTCTGCAGGAACATATCCTCTACCTCTTGCAAGGTTCAGTTCCATAACAAGAGCTGCATTTTCTTCAAGCGTAGCAATGTGAAGATCTGGATTGAAAATTTCAATCTCAGAATCTCCAATAATATCAGCAGCTGTTACTTCCTTAGGACCAACAGCGTTGATGATTACTCTCTTAGTATTATCACCATTCAGTCTTACAGCAAGCTTCTTAAGGTTCAGAATGATTTCAGTTACATCTTCTTTAACCCCTGGAATAGTTGAAAACTCGTGAAGTATTCCGTCGATTTTTACAGATGTTACAGCTGCACCTGGTAGTGAGCTAAGAAGGATTCTTCTCATGCAGTTTCCAAGAGTTGTACCATAGCCTCGTTCTAGCGGCTCTACTACAAACTTTCCGTACTGTCCATCTTCATCTACAATTTTTGTTATCGTTGGTTTTTCGATTTCTATCACTAAAAAAACCTCCTTTTTATTCCAATAATAATCAACCTAAGCCGGTATATTATTTGGAGTACAATTCGACGATTAGGTGTTCTGCTACAGGAGTATCGATTTCTTCTCTTGTAGGTACAGAAACAACTTTACCTTCCAGCTTTTCAACATCTACTGACATCCATGAAGGAACAGTAATTGCCATATCCTTAACTTCCTTGAACTTAGGAGAGTTAGTGCTCTTTTCCTTAACCTTTACAACGTCTCCAGCCTTAAGCTCCATAGCAGGTGCTGTAGCTTTCTTTCCGTTTACAGTGAAGTGTCCGTGAACAACTAACTGTCTTGCTTCCTTTCTTGATGAAGCAAATCCAAGTCTGTAAACAACGTTGTCTAGTCTTGTTTCTAGTAAGATTAGCATGTTTTCACCAGTCTTACCCTGTTTTCTAGCAGCCTTGTCAAATAGATTTCTGAACTGCTTTTCCTGTAGTCCGTAGAATCTCTTTGCCTTCTGCTTTTCTCTTAACTGTAATCCGTATTCAGAAACTTTCTTTCTTGACTGTCCGTGCTGTCCAGGAGCGTAATTTCTCTTTTCAAGAGCACATTTTGCACTGTAGCATCTTTCACCCTTTAAGAAAAGTTTCTGACCTTCTCTTCTGCATAGTCTGCAGTTAGCGTCTGTATATCTTGCCATTTTATATTACTCCTCCCTTCAATTAGACTCTTCTTCTCTTTGGTGGTCTGCATCCGTTGTGTGGGATTGGTGTGATGTCCTTGATCATAGTGATTTCCAGACCAGCAGCCTGAAGTGCTCTGATAGCAGCTTCTCTACCGGAACCAGGTCCCTTAACGTATACTTCAACTGTCTTTAAACCGTGTTCCATTGCACCCTTTGATGCTTCTTCAGCAGCCATCTGAGCAGCAAATGGAGTTGATTTCTTGGATCCCTTAAATCCTAGGGAACCTGCACTGGACCATGAAAGAGCGTTTCCGTCCATATCTGTAAGAGTAACTAGTGTATTGTTAAAGGTGGATTGGATATGTGCCTGGCCTTTTTCAATGTTCTTACGTTCTCTTTTCTTTTTTCTAACTGCTTTCTTTACAGCTTTAGCCATTTTTTCCTACCCCCTTCTTATTTCTTCTTTCTACCTACAGTCTTCTTAGGACCTTTTCTAGTTCTAGCGTTAGTCTTAGTTTTCTGTCCTCTTACTGGAAGACCTCTTCTATGTCTGATTCCTCTGTAGCTTCCGATTTCCATTAATCTCTTAATGTTCATGGAAACTTCTCTTCTTAAGTCACCTTCTACAAGGTACTCTTCATCGATGATCTTTCTGATTTTACCAGCTTCATCTTCAGTTAAGTCCTTAACTCTTGTGTCAGGGTTGATTCCTGCTTTTTCAAGAATTAACATTGCTGTTGGTCTACCGATACCATAAATGTAAGTTAAACCAATTTCAATTCTTTTCTCTCTTGGTAAGTCGACACCGGCTATACGAGCCATACGTTTCCTCCTTCTCCTATCTTCCGTCACCATTTCCAGGGGTGATATAGACAGGGGTTCTAAATATACTATAAACTAAATTTGCATTTCCGCTCCTGGTCACGGAAACATTAAATTATAAATTAATCAATTAACCTTGTCTCTGCTTGTGCTTAGGATTTTCACAGATAACCATTACTCTTCCGTTTCTTTTGATTACCTTGCACTTTTCACAGATAGGTTTTACAGAAGCTCTTACTTTCATGTTTCTTCTCCCTTCTTGTGATCCGATCGAATGATCTCTATTTATCTCTCCATATGATTCTTCCTCTTGTAAGGTCATAAGGTGACAGTTCAACCTTTACCTTATCGCCTGGAAGAATTCTAATATAGTTCATTCTAATTTTTCCTGAAATGTGTGCAAGCACTTCAAAACCGTTTTCAAGCTGTACCTTGAACATAGCGTTTGGCTGAGCATCCACAACGGTTCCCATTGCTTCGATGACGTCTTTCTTCGCCATTTATTACACCTCTCTTTACTATAAGGTAAGCAGCTCAGGCTCACCGTCATTAATAACAACTGTATTCTCATAATGGGCTGCCATTTTTCCGTCAACGGTAACTACAGTCCAGTTGTTTAACAGAGTGTCACATTCGTATGAACCCTGTACAATCATAGGTTCTATTGCAAGTACCATTCCGTTTTCAAGTCTTGGGCCCTTACCCGGCTTGCCGTAGTTAGGAATCGGTGGATCTTCATGTAAGTCACAGCCAATGCCATGACCAACAAAATCTCTGATTACACCGTAGCCCTCGGATTCGGCTTTAACCTGTATTGCATGTGAAATGTCTGAAAGTCGGCATCCCACTTTTGCAAACTTTATCCCTTCGAAAAAACTGTCCTTGGTTACTTCAATAAGTCTTGCAGCTTCATCATCAATTTTACCTACAGGATATGTTCTAGCAGCATCGCTGGCATATCCCTTATAAGTTGATCCTGTATCTATGCTGACAATATCACCTTCCTGAAGGATTCTGTCTGCACTTGGGATTCCATGAATAATTTCTTCATTAACCGATACGCATGCACTTCCCGGAAAACCTCCATAACCCTTAAATGTTGGTATCATATTGTGGTCACGAATAATCTTCTCAACGTACTTATCAACATCAAGTGTTGAAAGGCCCGGTTTAATGTAATCGCTCAGCAGGTGAAGAACCTCACCGGTTACTTTACCTGCTTCACGCATTAATTGAATTTCATGTTTGGATTTGATGATAATCATACTATTCACCTATAGCTTTAACTATTTCTGCGAATACTGCGTCTAATGAAAGTGCTCCATCAACAACAGCAAGTTTGTCTGCATTCTTATAGTAGTCTACAAGGGGCATAGTCTGTTCATTATAAACTTCGATTCTGTTGTTTACTGTTTCAACAGTATCGTCAGCTCTCTGGAATAACTCGCCTCCGCAAGAATCACAAATGCCTTCTTTTTTAGGTGGAATGTTAACTACATGGTAGGAAGCTCCGCATGCTTTGCAAACTCTTCTTCCTGTAAGTCTTGTAATTAATTCTTCCTTTTCAACTTCGATATCGATAACAACATCAAGTTCCATTCCATGTTCTTTTAGGAATTCATCAAGCTTTTCAGCCTGATATACAGTTCTTGGGAAACCGTCAAGAAGAAATCCTTCCTTACAGTCATCAGCAAGAAGTCTTGTTGTTGCGATTTCAATAACAAGATCATCAGGAACTAATTCACCTTTGTTCATATATTCCTGAGCTTTCTTTCCAAGTTCTGTTCCGTTCTTAATGTTTTCTCTAAAGATATCTCCAGTTGAGATATGAGGAACATTATATTTTTCGACAATTCTAACTGCCTGAGTACCCTTACCAGCTCCTGGAGGGCCTAATAATACTGTTCTAAGCATTTGCTCATCTCCTCTTATTTAAGAAATCCCTGATAGTTTCTCATAACCATCTGATTTTCAAGTTGTTTCATTGTTTCTAGTGCAACACCAACTGCGATTAGAAGTGATGTGCCGCCGAAATGAATATTCATACCGCCAATCTGACTGATGATAGTAGGCAGAGTAGCAATAATTGCCAGGAATATAGCTCCTACAATTGAAATTCTTGACATAACCTTAGTTAAGTACTCAACTGTAGCTCTTCCCGGTCTGATTCCCGGAATAAATCCGCCGTTTGCTTTCATGTTCTGAGCAACTTCTACAGGGTTAAATGTAATTGCAGTGTAGAAGTAGTTGAAGAATATGATAAGTAATACATTAAATACTGCATATACCCAAACTCCAGGGTTTCCGGCAGGTGACAGCCACTTAGTGACAAACTCTGTGAAACTTGAGCCTGGGAAGAAGTATGTAATTGTTAGTGGGAACTGAAGCAGTGAAAGTGCAAAGATTACCGGAATAACTCCTGCCTGGTTAACCTTTAGCGGAATGTGTGTTGACTGTCCGCCATACATTTTTCTGCCTACAACTCTCTTAGCGTACTGTACAGGGATTCTTCTTGTACCCTGCTGAATCTCAATGATTCCCAGGATAACAACGATTGCAAATACTGCAAACAGAATCAGTGAAATTACGCTCATTGAACCATCTGTGAACTGTGTCCACATGCTACGTAATCCTGTTGGGATTCTAGCAACGATACCACCGAAGATAATCAGTGAGATACCGTTTCCGATTCCGTGCTCGTTAATCTTTTCTCCAAGCCACATTAAAAATGCAGTTCCTGCAGTAAGAATCAGAATAATTACTGCGAATGAGAATGCTGACTGATCAACGATTGCTCTTCTGAACAGACCAACAGTTAAGCCTGTTGCCTGAATCAGAGCAAGAACTACTGTCATATAACGAGTGATTCTTGCAATTTTCTTTCTTCCTTCTTCTCCTTCTTTTGCTAGTCTTTCAAAATAAGGGAAAGCCATTGTCAAAAGCTGAATAACGATGGAAGCTGTGATATATGGTGTGATACTCAAAGCAAATATAGTAAAGTTGCTAAATGATCCACCAGAGAACAAATCGAACAGGTCGAATAAACCTGTCTCACCTGTAAACATCTCAGCTAGTGCTGACCTGTTGATTCCAGGAACCGGAATATTAGATCCGATTCTGAAAACAACTAACATTAACAATGTGAAGATTAATTTGCTTCTAATTTCAGGGACCCTAAATGCCTGCTTTACAGTTTTAAGCATCTCCATTTTAGATCACCTCTGCCTTTCCTCCAGCAGCTTCAATTTTTTCTAAAGCTGAATTTGTGAACTTATCAGCTTTAACAGTTAGTGCAACGTTTAACTGTCCGTCGCCTAGAATCTTAACGCCGTCCTTAACCTGCTTAATCATTCCAACTTCAGCAAGTAATTCAGGAGTAACTTCTGTACCAGCTTCGAATCTGTTTAAATCCTTTACATTAACAGTTGTATATTCTGTTCCAAAGATGTTGTTAAATCCTCTCTTTGGAAGTCTTCTGTATAGAGGCATCTGTCCACCTTCGAAGCCAAGTCTAACTCCGCCACCGCTTCTGGACTTCTGACCGTTCATACCTCTACCACCAGTTTTACCCTGACCAGTAGCTGTACCACGACCTCTTCTCTTGCGGTTCTTAGTTGAACCTTCTGCCGCTCTTAATTCATGCAGTTTCATCTATCGTGCACCTCCTTATCTTATAGTTCTTCTACAGTAACAAGATGCGCTACCTTTGCAACAGCACCGCGAGTTGCTGGTGTGTCTGCTAATTCAACTGAATGATGCATCTTTCTTAATCCTAACGCTTCAACAACCTTCTTCTGCTTAGGGGAAGCGCCGATTGTACTCTTAGTTAAAGTGATTTTTACCATTTTAGCCATTTTGCGTTTCCTCCTATCCTAGAATTTCTTCAGGTTTCTTTCCTCTTAAAGCAGCAGCCTTTTCTACAGTCATAAGAGTTCTTAGACCTTCGATTGTAGCTAGTGCCATGTTTCCTGTGTTACTTGAACCAATGGACTTAGCTCTTACGTCCTTGATTCCTGCAGCTTCTAGTACTGTACGTACTGATGAACCTGCGATTACTCCAGTACCCTGTGCAGCAGGCATTAATAAAACTCTTCCTGCTCCAAAGACACCGATGTTTCTATGTGGTATAGTTGTTCCAACTGTAGGAACATAAATTAATTTTTTCTTTGCATCTTCTGTAGCTTTTCTTACAGCTTCAGGAATTTCCTGAGCTTTACCAAGACCAACGCCTACATAACCGTTGCCGTCTCCAACAACTACTGTTACGCTGAATCTCATATTTCTACCACCCTTAACAGTCTTAGCAACACGTCTGATGTTAACGATAGTTTCTTTTAAGTCAAGCTTGGATGCATCTATAATATTACGCATTCCTTATCTCCTCCTGTTAGAATTTTAATCCGCCTTCACGAGCACCTTCAGCTAATTCTGCTACTCTTCCGTGATAAAGGAATCCGCCTCTATCGAAAGTAACTTCTTCAATGCCCTTTGCAAGTGCTCTCTTAGCTACAGCTTCTCCAACCTTCTTAGCAGCTTCTTTGTTTCCACCGTTACCGATTTCAGCCTTAAGCTCTTTATCAAGTGAAGATGCGGAAACTAAAGTAACCTTATTTACGTCATCGATAATCTGGCAAGAAATGTTCTTGTTAGATCTGTAAACGCATAGTCTAGGTCTTTCAGGAGTTCCAGATAAATTCTTTCTAACTCTTGCGTGTCTCTTAAGACGTCTGTCATTTCTGCTTTCGTTTGCCATTTTACTTCACTCCTTTCTTATTTAGCCCCAGCTTTTCCTTCTTTTCTGCGAATAACTTCATTATCGTACTTGATACCCTTGCCCTTATATGGTTCAGGTCTTCTCCACTCTCTGATGTTAGCCGCATAGTTACCTACAGCTGCCTTGTCGATTCCGTTTACGACAACTGTTGTAGCATCCAGAACTTCTGTAGTGATTCCTTCTGGATCAACCATTTCTACAGGATGTGAAAAACCAAGGTTCATAACAAGAGTGTTGCCTTTCTTTTCAGCTCTGTAACCAACACCGATAAGGATTAACTTCTTGGAATATCCATTAGTTACACCTTCAACCATGTTGTTTACCAGAGTTCTGGCAAGACCGTGCTGTGATCTGTATTCTCTTGAATTAGCTGTTCTAGTGAATACAACTTCGTTTTCTTTAACTTCTACATTGATTAAATTGCTAACCTGTTCCTGCAACTGACCCTTAGGTCCCTTTACTGTAACTACGTTGTTCGCATCTACAGTAACTTCTACTCCAGCAGGAAGAACAACAGGTCTGTTACCTATTCTTGACATATTACTTTCCTCCTACTTATTACCATACATAACAGATTACTTCGCCACCAACGCCAAGTTCTCTTGCTTTCTTATCGCTCAAAACTCCCTTAGAAGTTGAAACGATTGCGATACCTAGGCCACCTAGTACTCTAGGAATTTCATTAGCCTTTGCATAAACCTTTAGACCTGGTTTTGAAATCTTCTTGATTCCGCTAATAACTTTTTCTTTGTTAGCACCATATTTCATTTCTACTTTGATGATGCCCTGCTTGTTATCTTCGATAACTTCGTATCCACCAATGAAGCCTTCTTCAAGTAAAATCTCAGCAATAGAAATCTTGATCTTTGATGCTGGGATTTCTACTGTCTTGTGACCTACAGTATTGGCATTTCTGATTCTTGTTAGCATATCTGCTATTGGATCTGTCATTGTCATTACAGTATATCTCCTCTCTCTTGCGTGGTATCCCTCTCCCGGGGACCTTCGCACTGATTTAACTTATATTCTTACCAGCTAGCTTTTCTTACGCCAGGAATTTCTCCCTTATAAGCAAGCTCTCTGAAACAAATACGGCAGATTCCGTATTTCTTTAAAACAGAGTGTGGTCTTCCGCAGATTCTACATCTTGTGTATGCTCTTGTGGAATACTTAGGTTTTCTCTGCTGTTTAACTTTTAGAGATGTTTTTGCCATGCTTAACCTCCCTCTATTTCTCGAACGGCATACCAAGAAGCTCAAGTAAAGCTGCTGCTTCTTCGTCTGTCTTAGCAGTTGTAGTAAACACGATATTCATACCCTTAATTGTATCAACATCATCATAATTGATTTCAGGGAAAATTAACTGTTCCTTGATACCCATTGAGTAGTTACCTCTACCGTCGAATGAGTTCTTGCTAACACCCTTAAAGTCTCTAACTCTAGGAAGAGAGATGTTGAAGAATTTGTCTACAAATTCGTACATGTTGTCTCCTCTAAGAGTAACCTTTGCTCCAACAGGCATACCCTGTCTAACCTTGAAGTTAGCGATGGACTTCTTAGCCTTAGTAGTTACTGGCTTCTGTCCACTGATCAGAGCTAATTCCTTAACTGCTGTTTCTAAAATCTTAGCGTTTTCCTTAGCTTCGCCAAGACCCATATTTATAGTAACCTTTACAAGCTTTGGAACTTCCATAACGTTTTCATACTGGAACTTTTCCTTTAAAGCTGGGAATACATCTTTCTTATATGTTTCTCTTAATCTTGCTGCCAAAATCTTCTCCTCCTTTCCTAGTCAATTACTTTTCCTGTTTTCTTATTAACTCTTAGCTTCTGGTCTCCATCAATCTTGTATCCAATCTTGATAGCTTCCTTAGCTTTTGCATCGTAGAACATAACGTTTGATGCGTCGATAGGTCCTTCGATGTGCTTGATTTCAGCTCTTTCAGTTCTTGTCTGCTTCTGGTGCTTAGTCTGAACGTTTACACCTTCAACAATAACCTTGTTTTCTTTAGGCATAGCTTTTAGTACAGTACCAGTCTTGCCTTTATCTTTACCAGTAATTACGATTACTGTATCGCCTTTTTTAATACGCATTCCAGCTACACCTCCTTATAATACTTCTGGTGCCAGTGAAACGATCTTCATGAATCCCTTGTCTCTAAGTTCTCTAGCTACAGGTCCAAAGATACGTGTTCCAACTGGTGTCTTGTCTTCTTTATCCTTAATGATTACTGCAGCGTTCTGGTCGAACTTAACGTAGCTTCCGTCTGCTCTTCTAGCTCCCTTTTTAGTTCTAACTACTACAGCCTTAACAACGTCTCCCTTTTTTACGACGCCGCCTGGTGTTGCTTCTTTAACAGCACAAACAATTACATCACCGATATTCGCATACTGACGGGAAGTACCGCCTAAAATACGGATACATAAAAGTTCTTTTGCACCTGAATTGTCAGCAACTCTTAATCTTGTTTCTGTCTGAATCATGATTTGGTGCCTCCTTATTTAACCTTCTCAATGATGTTAACAAGTCTCCATCTCTTGTCCTTTGATAGAGGTCTTGTTTCCATAATTCTTACTTTATCTCCGATATTGCATTCGTTGTTTTCGTCATGAGCCTTAACTTTCTTAGTTCTTTTTACTGCCTTGCCGTAAAGAGAATGTCTAACGAAATCTTCGATTGCAACAACTACAGTCTTATCCATTTTGTCGCTTACAACAACGCCGACTTTAGTCTTTCTTCTGTTTCTGATATCTACCATATCAACATCCTCCTTCCATTAAGCCTGAACCTTTTCAAGTTCTTTCTCTCTCATAATAGTTTTAACTCTTGCAATATTTCTCTTAACTTCTCTCATCTTTACAGGGTTTTCAAGCTGTCCTGTAACGTGCTGGAATCTTAAGTTGAAAAGTTCCTTCTTCATCTTATCTAATTCAGCAGCTAATTCGATTTCTGTCATCTGTCTCATCTTGTTTAATTCCATTATGCTTCACCACCCTCTGCTGTATTTTCCTTGATGGCAAATTTACATTTAACAGGTAACTTATGCATTGCAAGTCTCATAGCTTCTCTTGCCTGTTCTTCTGTTACACCTTCAATTTCAAACATTACTCTGCCTGGTTTAACTACTGCTACCCAGTATTCTGGTGAACCTTTACCGGAACCCATACGTACTTCTGCAGGTTTCTTAGTTACTGACTTGTGTGGGAAAATCTTAATATATACTTTACCACCTCTTTTGATAGATCTTGTCATAGCAATTCTGGCTGCTTCGATCTGGTTTGAGGTGATCCATCCACATTCCTGTGATACAAGACCGTATGCTCCGTAAGTAATTGTGTTACCCTTAGTAGCTACGCCCTTCATTCTACCTCTATGAACTCTTCTGTGTTTAACGCGCTTTGGCATTAACATGGCCTAGTTCCTCCTTTCTCTAATGCTTATTAGTTTTCAGTTTCAACAGCTTCAGCTGTTTCAACTACTGCTTCTACCTGTGGTTCAACCTTTGGAGTCTTTCTAACTCTAGGGTTTACTGCTTTAGCAACTTCTACAGCGTCGTTTCTTCTGTTATTTCTTCTGTCGTTTCTTCTCTCGCCGTTGTTGTTTCTTCTGCTGTTTCTTCTGTCGCCGTCCTTCTTGCCTCTTCTTTCTCTCTTGTCGCGCTTTTCTTCACGAACTGGGCTCTGTAATCCCTTATCTAGGATTTCACCGTGGTTGATCCAAACTTTAACGCCGATCTTACCGTAAGTTGTATCTGCTTCAGCAAATCCATAGTCGATGTCAGCTCTTAAAGTGTGAAGAGGAACGTTTCCTTCGCTGTACTTTTCGCTTCTAGCGATTTCAGCACCGCCAAGTCTTCCTGAGCAAAGAACCTTGATACCCTTTGCATTGGCTTTCATTGTTCTGCCGATAGCCTGCTTCATAGCTCTTCTGAAAGTAACACGTCTTTCTAGTGCCTGTGCAATGCTTTCTGCTGTAAGCTGCGCATCTAATTCTGCTCTCTTAACTTCTTCGATTGAAATTTCAATATCTTTACCTGTTAGTTTAGCTAATCCAGCCTTTAATTCGTCGATGCCGTTTCCGGATCTTCCGATTACCATACCAGGTCTAGCTGTTAACACGATAACTCTGATTTTGTCTGCTTTTCTTTCAACTAATACCTTTGAAACTCCAGCAACATATAACTTCTTCTTAACGTATTCTCTGACTTTATTATCTTCGATTAAACAGTCTGCAAAGTCCTTCTTATCTGCATACCATTTTGAGTTCCAGTCTTTGATTACGCCCACTCTTAAACCATGTGGACTTACTTTCTGACCCATTCAATGAACCTCCTATCTTAGACTCTTTCCTTAAGAGTAACGCCAACGTGGCTTGATCTCTTTAGGATGATTGATGCTCTACCTTGTGATCCGGCTCTCCATCTCTTCATTGTAGGGCCCTGATGAGCATATACTTCTGCAACATATAAATTATCTGGATTCATATCAAAATTGTTTTCTGCATTTGCTGCTGCAGACTTAACAACTTTTTCTACGATTTCAGCACCCTTACCAGGTGTGAACTTTAGGATTGTTAATGCCTCTTCTAAATCCTTACCTCTTACTAAATCTGTAACAGGCTTTAGCTTAATAGGAGACATTCTTACGTATTTTGCAACTGCTTTTGCTTCCATGTTTTTATCTCCTTTTCTTATCTAACTTTTGATGATTTATCAGCAGCATGGCCTTTGTAAGTTCTTGTTGGAGCAAATTCTCCAAGCTTGTGACCTACCATATCTTCTGTAATATATACAGGAACATGTTTTCTGCCGTCGTGTACTGCAATTGTATGACCCACCATCTGTGGGAAGATTGTTGATGGTCTAGACCATGTCTTAATTACTTTCTTTTCGTTAGCTTCGTTCATAGCTTCAATAGCTCTTAAAAGCTTCACGTCTACGAAAGGACCTTTTTTAAGTGATCTACTCATTCGTAATGCTCCTTCCTAATTATTTTTCATTTCTTCTCTTTACGATATACTGATTTGAAGCCTTGTTCTTCTTTCTTGTCTTGTAGCCAAGAGCAGGTTTACCCCAAGGAGTAACTGGACTCTTACGTCCGATAGGTGATCTACCTTCACCACCACCATGTGGGTGATCGTTAGGGTTCATAACAGAACCTCTTACTGTAGGTCTCCATCCCATGTGTCTCTTTCTACCAGCCTTACCAATCTGAATGTTAGCGTGTTCTGAGTTGCCAACTTCACCGATTGTAGCTCTACACTGAATAAGAACTTTTCTTACTTCTCCGGAAGGAAGTCTTACCTGTGCATATTTATTTTCTTTAGCCATAAGCTGAGCACCGTTACCTGCTGATCTAGCAAGCTGAGCACCCTTACCAGGCTTTAATTCGATGTTGTGAATCATTGTACCAACTGGAATGTTAGCGATTGGAAGTGCGTTTCCAACCTTGATATCTGCTTCAGGACCTGAGTAGATAACATCTCCAACTTTCAGACCTTCTGGTGCGATGATGTATCTCTTTTCACCATCAGCGTATACGATTAATGCAATGTTTGCACTTCTGTTTGGATCGTATTCGATTGTCGCAACTTTTCCTGGAATATCGTCCTTAGTTCTCTTGAAGTCGATAACTCTGTACTTAGGTCTTGTACCGCCACCTCTGTGTCTTACAGTGATCTTACCTCTTACGTTTCTTCCTGAATGCTTCTTTAAAGTTTCTGTAAGAGATTTCTCTGGTGTGCTTGTAGTAATCTCTTCGAAAGTAGAAACTGTCATTCCTCTCAAACCAGGAGTAGTCGGATTATATTTCTTAATTCCCATTGTTTGCTACCTCCTATATTATAGACCCTGGAAGAACTCGATTTCTTTGCTGTTATCTGTCAGAGTTACGATAGCCTTTTTATATCCCGCTGTTCTACCCTGTGTTCTTCCCATTCTCTTAACTTTACCGTCATAGTTCATGATGTTTACTTTCTTAACTTCAACACCAAAGATTTCTTCAACTGCTAACTTAACCTGAGTCTTATTAGCGTCTGTAGCAACCTTGAATGTGTACTTCTTCTCTGCTGCTACGTCCATGCTCTGTTCAGTGATAACAGGCTTGATGATTACGTCGTATGCTGATCTCATTATAAGTACACCTCCTCAATTTTTTCGATTGCTTCCTTAGTTACGATGAAGCTTGTGTGGTTTACGATTTCGTAAACGTTCATAGTTCCTACAAGAGCAGTTCTTACTCCAGGAATGTTAGCCGCTGATCTGATTACGTTTTCGTCCTTTTCAGCAGTAACGATTAATGCCTTCTTACCAGCCTTGATGTTTTCTAAAACCTTTACCATTTCCTTAGTCTTAGGAGCATCAAATTTTAATTCGTCTAATACGATGATTTCGTTATCTAATACCTTTGCAGATAAAGCTGACTTAAGTGCAAGTCTCTTTAACTTCTTAGGTACTGCATATCTATAGCTTCTTGGCTTAGGTCCGAAAGCGATACCGCCTCCAACCTGTGAAGGGTCTGTTGTACTACCCTGTCTATGGCGTCCTGTACCCTTCTGTCTGAAAGGCTTTCTTCCGCCTCCTCTGACTTCGCCTCTAGTCTTAGTTGACTGAGTGCCCTGTCTCTGGTTTGCCAAGTAATTTACAATAACTGCGTGAACAGCGTTTTCATTAGGCTCGATTCCGAAGATTCCATCGTTAAGTTCGATAGTACCAGCTTCAGCTCCAGCCATGTTAAGCATTGTTACCTTTGCCATTTTGCGCTTCCTCCTTTCTGAAGTCTATTCTATTTGTCCTGACCTTTAACAGCATACTGAACCTTTACAAGGCTTCCTTTGCCACCAGGGATTGCACCCTTGATTAGCATTAAGTTTCTGTCTGTGTCAACTTTTACTAAAACAACGTTCTGAACTGTAACAGTTTCGCGACCCATTCTACCTGGACCAGCGTTACCCTTGAATACTCTTGATGGGTAAGTACCTGCAGCCAACGCACCAGCTAATCTCTTGTGCTTTGAACCGTGAGTCATAGGACCTCTGTGGTGTCCGTGTCTCTTGATGTTACCCTGAGTTCCCTTACCTTTTGAAGTTCCAGTTACGTCAACCTTCTTGCCAGCTTCGAAATCAGCAACAGTGATGACCTGTCCTAATTCATAAGCTTCGCCTTCTTCAACTCTGAACTCTGTTAAGTGCTTCTTTAGAGGAGCACCGCTCTTAGCGAAGTGTCCAGTCATTGGCTTGTTAACTCTGTGAGCCTTCTGATCTTCGAATGCTACCTGTACAGCATTGTAACCATCAGTTTCAACTGTCTTGATCTGAGTTACAACTTCAGGACCAGCTTCGATAACTGTTACAGGAATAACTTCTCCTGTTTCTGCGAAAATCTGAGTCATTCCGATTTTCTTTCCTAGAATTGCTTTCATATTTTTTTCCTCCTAATTTTGCGTTTGTCGCAAATTCTTACAGCGGATTGCTCTGGTTTGGTTTATTCATCAAAACCCACACAGGATGGTTTCTCCGAAAACCCTCTCATGCAATCTTACTAAGGGGAGTACCCTTAATACCTATTGAAGTTTGATTTCAATGTCTACACCAGCAGGTAAGTCAAGCTTAGTTAAAGCATCTGTTGTCTGAAGTGTAGCATTTGTGATGTCGATAAGTCTCTTGTGAGTTCTCTGTTCGAACTGCTCTCTGCTGTCCTTGTACTTGTGTACTGCTCTCAAGATAGTTACGACTTCTTTTTCTGTCGGTAGCGGAATAGGTCCAGAAACTTCTGCGCCAGTTTTCTTAGCTGTTTCTACGATCTTCGCTGCTGACTGGTCTAATAACGCGTGGTCATAGGCCTTAAGCTTAATTCTCATTTTCTTTAATTCGCTCATGTTTTCCTCCTAAAATTTTGTACTGTTTTCGCTATGCTTTGTACAGGGGTTCTTTAATTGACCTTAGGCGATTTGCTTTTACAAGTAAGTCGGAATCGGTCAAATGCCCATTTTTCAACGTGTGCGGTGGAATCGCTTACTTTGCACACGGCTCCGTGCGTTTCTTTTTTCGACGCTCAGATTAAAACAGGCGAACACCTTCGCCCCCATCCCGTGGGGACAATTCTCCGTAGAAATTACCTGATAGCTCAGCAACTTCCTACTTCATCGCCTTAAGCAAGCCTTTGTATTATATTACAGGTCAAGCAAAAATGCAAGGGTTTTCTTTAAAAAAATTTATACTTTTTTTGGCTTTTTTGGGGAGCAGAATATAGCATTTCCAAAGCCTTCAACCCCTTTTTTATATACACTTCCCCAGGCGTTTCTTTTTATGAGATTTTTCATACACCTATCTCCATAAAAAAATAATGCGTGAATTTGCATTTTTTCTGCAAACCCACGCATTTCAACGTTTTCACCTATTCAACAAATATGCTGCCTCCAATAAACTCTCGTAGTATCGAATTATTTACAATGATGCTGTCGTCCTCAATTATCTTAAAAAAGCTCAAAAACTTCAACATTCTTCTCGCTTCAGCGTATTCTTCCATGTCCGGACCGATTTCTTCCAATAGCGGTTGCGCATATTTTTTTAGCACAGATATCTCATAAACGTGATATGAATTGAAAAGCACATCAGCTTCTCCACTATAAGGGAATATATTAACATCTTCTCCTCGCCTTACCTTCGGCCAGTCATCAATAGTTACCTTAGCGCTTCTTCCTCTGTAAAGATTATCCCTAACCATTCTTCGAAGCATTCTCTCATCAGTTGTCGGAATTCTATTGTGCTCGTCTATATTAAGCTGTGTCAGGGGACTAATATATATCTTAAACTTTTCTTTAGCCGGAATTTCCGGTGTAAGCAAATCATTTAGACCATGAATTCCTTCTATAACAATAGGGTGTCCCTGCTTAACAGAAGCTTTTCTCTTACCAAAACTCTTAGTTCCAGTGATAAAATCGAACTCAGGTAAATCTACAACCTCACCTGCAAGCAAAGCATTAAGCTGGTCATTGAACAGCTTAATATCCACAGCGCCAAGGCATTCATAATCTTTTTCTCCGTATTCATCCAGAGGAGTTTCAGGTCGCTCAACAAAATAATCGTCTGTTCCCATATACAATGGCTCAAGCCCGTTTACTCGTAGCTGTATGCAAAGACGTCTTGCAAAAGTAGTCTTTCCTGACGAAGATGGACCCGCTATAAGAATAATCCTTTTCTTCTCTTTCTTTATCATGTCGGCAATCTCGGCAATCTTCTTTTCCTGAAGTGCTTCAGAAAGCTGAATCAAATCTTTGTATTCCCCGTTCTCAATTTTTCTGTTCAAGTCCCACACATAGTTAACCCCCAGAAGTCGATCCCATAATGTCTGCTCACCAAAGGCCTGATACATCTTCTTTTCGTCAACAAAAGGCGGAATCTCATTGGGATTCGACGGATGCGGAAAACGCAAGAGCACGCCACGTCTGTATTTCATAAGCTCAAAGTACTTTATATAACCTGTGGACGGCACCATAAGGCTATAAAAAAAGTCTCTGAAACCATCAATTGAGTAATATTTTAGTGTGGCTGGCTGGCGCCCCGGTGCGTTTTTCACATGCTCCACCTTAAGAGGGATGTCCGTAGCAACAATGTCCTCCATTCTTGCTTCAATTTCCCTGATCTGTTCTTTCGTCAGATTGTAGTCGGTTTTGATCTCGGTGTACAGACCCTTGTTTAGGGAATTCTGAATTTCCACCCTCACATCACCTACACAGTCCTTAACGGCCTTCAGATAAATGAGGGACAAGCTTCTTTGATAAATTTGCTCGATACCCTGAGTACGCATGTCCAAAAGTTCCAGTCTGCAATCTTCGTTCAGCGTCGTATCCAGTTCCTTTACTTCGTTGTTCACGCGTCCTGCCAGAACTATGTATGGTAAAGCCGCCTCACGCTCTTTGTAAATCTCTTCTATGGTTATTCCCTTAGGTACCTCAATTTCCTCATATGGTCCCTTTGGGGTAGTTCTCAATTGAATCTTCATCCGTAATTCTCCCTTCTCCATTTGATGTCATTCTATCACATTTGTGCCCCATGTACTACCAACAAATGCGCCTCATTGTCTAATTTTGCAAAATAGACAAAAAGAGAGAGGCGATTAACCTCCCTCTCAAATTTCCGGATTAACAACATCTTTTTATTCTAGAATGGTGTACCATCATCAGCATCCTCTCCTCCCTCAAAATGCACAGAGTGGTCTTCTGCCACTTGGGCAGCCGTACACTCTGCCGGTAGGTTGCATTCCTCCGGTAAACTGCACTCTTCCGTACATGCTGTAGATAAGCATTCTTCATCTGATGCATCACCACTGTTTTCTTCAACAAATGGACCGGAATAAGTTGGAGTTGTTCTTTCGAACTCCACTCTCGCCTGCTTTGCTCTCATTTTGCGTTCCTCTTCAATGGCGCGTCCTTTAGCTACGGCCTTATCTGTGTTATTTTTCAGATACATATCCGTAAGTTTCTGCATCTCCCATGAATTTAAGGTAATTCCCTTACTCATCTTCTCATGGTGCTCATCCCATTCTCGAATATCATATTTAGGAGCGTTTCCATTCCAGGATACAATGTTAAGTTCCTTACACCACCCTGAATTCATCTTCTGGATTACACCTAAATGTTCTTTAATCTCAAATGAAATTCTCTTATCTGGCATAGATTTCTCCTTTTCCACGCCAGCCAGCTCATACTTATATTATAGCCATTTTACATTTATAGTCAACCATTTTCTTCCATATATTTGCAACGTATTTGCTCCGTCAGTGTGCCGGCAATTTAGGCATACCACTTATCATCGCACATTACGCAGGTTACGCCTAGCAACCACATGCCTCCATTGCCTTCTTAATTGCCATAGGAAGTCTTCTACAAACTTCTTCTGATATGGATGCAACTGATACTCTTACACCTTTAGCTAGAGGAACTGTGAAGATTCCTTCCTCTTCTAGTTTTGATGCAACAGCGTCAGGATCGCTGCATGGTATGGAAACGAAGAAACCTGCATCGAATGGAACTGTTACTAGGCCAATCTTTGCTGCTTCTTCGTCGAAGGCCTTACCTCTTCTCAGAAGCATGTCTCTGATTTCTGCTCTTTCCTTCTTAACTCTTTCCTCTAGTTCTTTATCACTGTAGATTCTGGCCATTACACTCTGACCAGCTCTGGAGCAGTTTGACCAGCTTCCTCTTGATGCGAACTCGCCTGCGCATTTGAATTCTTCTGCGATTGCCTTAGTAGGAGCTAGGCAAATCATTGCTCCGCATCTCATTCCGTAAGCTGTAAGAGTCTTAGATGCACTGTATCCAATAACTGGAAGTACGTTTTCAGGTAGACCCTCTAGTACAGGGAAGAATTTTCTGCATTCATCTTCATCGCCTGCAAAGTCGATGTATGCAACGTCAAGAAGTAATGCAACCTTCTTATCTACAGGCACTTTGTTTAATACTGCAACTACAGCTTCCCAATCTTCAATTGTTAGGGAATATCCTGTAGGATTGTGTGCAGGAGTGTTCAGAATTACTACTAAGTGCTCCTGCTTTCCTAAAAGTTCGAAGACCTTTTCTTCGAAGCTTTCTATATTAAATCCTCTGTTATCATTAAAGAATGTAAAAGTCTCTACCTTTCTGCCAATTTCTGCAGCTATAGTCTTATACGGAGACCAGAACCAGTCACTTGTAAGAACTGTATCACCATATTCTGTATAAACTGACATTGTGTTTCTAATTGAGCCAGTTCCACCTGGTGTAGCAACAGCTTCTACATATCCCTTAGGTTCATACTTTCCTAAAGCCGCTTTAATAACTGCCTTTCTGAATGCAGGAATGCCTGCGATTGGTGCATATGGTGCATATTCAGTAGGCTTCAAATCCTTAAAAGTCTCAGCAATTGATGATAAAACCATCAAATCACCATTATCATCAAGGAGAGCGCCAATAGTTGCATTAACCACTGCGTCCTTACCTTTTGCTTCAATCATTGCATTAGCTCTATTACTAATGCCAAAAATCTTATCTTCCTTTGGTATTGTTCTACCATTCTTTGCTGCTAACACATACTCTATCATTTCTATATGCTCCTCCTTCTCTAATTTCTTCACCAATTATATTACAAAGATTTTTTCTTTACAAGTTGATTTCCAATGAAATCAACGGTCCCTTAGATGTTTCTAAGTTATCATTGTCAAACAACCTTGCTACTTAAATTATTTAAGTTTTAGACCTTCAAAAACATTTTGATTTGCCTTAATTTTTACATAGTTGATGTTCTTTCCTATGCCTGAAAACTTTTCCTCATACTCCGTAGTTATATTTCTGGCCTTAATGTCTGAGTTTTCATCCTCGTTATGCAGGTCTCTGGACATTTCCAAAATTTCAAGTCCCAGTTCATCAATCTGCTCAAGAGTGAATCCGAAGAGTCCTTCGTTGTCAGTTTTGAACTCTATAGAGCCGCCCTCTCCAATGACCTGGCAGTAGTGCATCAACCTCTTGTAGTAGGTTAGTCTTCTCTTTGCGTGCCTTTCTTTTGGCCAAGGATCGCTGAAGTTCAGGTAAATTCCAGCCAGTTCTCCGTCTGCGAAGAAGTCTCGAAGGTCCTGGACAAATTCAGTCACAAAAGTAATGTTATTAAGCTCAGCCTCGTCAGCTTTTTCAAGTGCCCTCAGCACTACGCTCAACGCACCTTCTATTCCTATATAGTTGCGGTCTGGGTTTTTACATGCGTGCTCCCTTATGAACTTTCCCTTTCCGCATCCAAGTTCCAGGTATATGGGCTTGTCGTTGCCAAATACTTCATGCCAGTGTCCTTTCATGTCCTTTGGATTCTCTGTTATATATGCCTTATGTTCTAGCAGCTTTTCATCTATATTTTTTATTTTTCTTTGTCTCATTAAGTTTCTTCCTAATTTCAGATTATATATTTAAGATTATTCCCTCTACATAAAAATTCGCATGCAGATGATAACAGCAAAAAATGCAGTCATAAGCACTGCAGAAACATAATCTGCCTTGCCTAGCTTAAGCTGGTGCATTCTTGTTCTTCCCTTACCACCCTTATAACATCTCGCTTCCATGGCCATAGCAAGTTCCTGAGCAATTCGAAAAGCACTTACAAAGAGCGGTACAAGAATCGGAATCAAAGCCTTTGCTCTTGCAATAAGGTTTCCCGTTTCAAAATCTGCGCCCCTAGCCTGCTGAGCTTTCATGATTTTATCTGTTTCCTCAAGAAGAGTTGGTATGAATCTTAAGGCAATTGACATCATCATAGCAAGTTCATGAGTAGGTACGCCGATTTTGCAAAGTGGCGTAAGCAAGTTCTCAATTCCATCGGTTAAGTTTATTGGTTTTGTCGTAAAGGTCAAAAGCGAAGTTCCGATAATCAGCAGAATTAGCCTTATGGCCATGAACACCGCCGTGTATAGTCCCTCACTTGTCAACTTCAGAAAACCGATGTGAAAAATCACATGTCCCGGCACCATAAACATGTTTAGGCAAAACGTGAATAACAAAATCATCAGAATCGGCTTCATACCGCGCATTATAAATTTAAATGGCACCTTTGAAACCTTAACCACAACAGCTAGGGCCAAAGCGCATAGACAAAAACCCCAAAAGTTGTTAACAACAAACAGTTCCACAATAAATAGCACCGATGCCACTATTTTCAACCTAGCATCCAATCTATGGATAATTGAATCGCTAGAATAATATTGTCCAAGTGTAATATCTCTAATCATTAATTTTCGTCCTTTGCAGATATCTAACTAATTCTTCTTCTGCCTCGTCTAGATTTAGCTTATCAGGGTCAATATCGAGGCCCCTGTCGTGAAGCTGTTGCATTAGATTAGTCACAGGTGGCACTGAGAGACCAATGGCCTTCAGCTCATCCTTCTTTGAGAAAACCTCAGTAGGTGTTCCCGACAGAACCAAATGCCCATCGTCCATGACCAAAACCTTATCAGATAGTCTCGCAACATCACCCATATTATGAGAAACAAAGATAATTATATTTCCAGAATTCTCGTGAATTCTCTCAATCATTTTCAAAATTTCCTCATGAGCCCCAGGATCAAGTCCCGCTGTCGGCTCATCTAATATCAAAACCTCCGGCATCATGGCAATAACTCCCGCAATTGCCACCCTTCTCTTCTGCCCACCGGAAAGCTCGAAAGGCGAGCGGTCCTTGATTTTCTCGTAATCCAGCCCAACCTCTTTTATGGCAGCTCTGACTCTTTTCTCAATTTCATCTTCGTCAAGGCCAAGGTTTTTCGGTCCAAAGGCAACGTCCAGAGCCACAGTTTCCTCAAAGAGCTGATACTCAGGATACTGAAACACAAGCCCTACGCGCTTTCTGATTTCGCGCATAGCAACACCCTTTTCTGTAATGTCCACATCACCAACGACGATAGTTCCGCTACTCGGTTTCAAAAGACCATTGAGATGCTGAAGCATAGTGGACTTTCCTGATCCCGTGTGACCAATGACTCCTACAACTTCTCCGTCCGCTACGCTGAAGCTTACATCCTCCAAGGCAACCTGCTCGTCAGGCATTCCCGGCGAGTAAATATGTGTTAAGTTCTTTACTTGTATCGACATATGTAATCTACCAATCCTTCAACATTAATAATATCTTCCGGCACATTAATGCCCCTCTTCCTCAAACGTCCCGCCAGGTCTACAGCAAGTGGCAGTTCAAGATTTGCTTCAATCAAAACCTCCTCCTGCGCAAATACTTCTCTCGGTGTTCCATCTAGAAGTATTTCTCCCTGTTCTAAGACTATAATTCTGTCAGCCTGCACCGCCTCATCCATAAAGTGGGTGATGCAGATAACTGTAATGCCTTCTTCATTAAGTTCCTTGACGATGTACATGATTTCTTCTCGACCCTTAGGGTCAAGCATGGCTGTTGCTTCATCGAAAATAATGCACTCAGGCTTCATTGCAACGACTCCTGCAATGGCAATTCTCTGCTTCTGTCCGCCAGACAGCATATGTGGAGACTTGCGTCTGAATTTTCCCATATTCACAGAGCTTAATGCCTTATCAACCCTTTTCCTTATATCCTCAGGATCAACTCCCAGGTTTTCCGGTCCAAAGGCTACATCGTCCTCAACTATGGAAGAAACCAGCTGATTGTCAGGATTCTGGAAAACCATTCCCGCAGCCTGTCTCACATCCCAAATAGTTTCTTGATCAGAGGTATTCCAATTCTTCACGTATACGGCACCACCAGTTGGCAGAAGCAAACCATTCATGTTTTTTGCCAGGGTGGATTTACCAGACCCGTTACGTCCAAGAATAGCAGTAAATGAGCCCTTCTTTATTTCAAGATTAAGATTCTTAAGAACTACCTGCTCTTCTCCCTCTTCATCATGCATATATTCAAAAGTCAGATTTTCAATTCTAATCATATTTTCCATAATATTCTCCCGTCTTCTGCACATCGTTTAATTTTATCACAAGCAAGAATATAAGTAAAGTTTCTGTATACAAAAGAGTCTTTGATGGTTTTGATAGTTTTGTTGCCTTGACGCTGACAAAAAAGAAACAACCCCCGAACTCGGGAGTTGTCTCTTGGTGATTAAATTTATAGTGCATTGTGTTTTTTAGAACCAAGCGATTGTTCCGTTAGCAGTCATAACTACTGCCGCTATAGCCGCTGCCATAAGTGCTACGCAAACTACAGCATCGAAAGAACTTTCGAACATCTTCTTTCCAGTCTTCTTTCGGTGGTACAGATACATAAGTGTTCCCGGAGCATACAGCATAGTTGCTACGAAGATATATGTAATACCTGATGCATACAGCAGCCAAACTCCATAAACCGCACCGATTATAGCAATAACCCAAGGGAAGAATCTCTTTCCATTTTCGTATTCCTTATCAACTCCTGTTGCAACTACCTTGAAATAGTAGAAGGCAGAGAATACATATGGTACCATTATTGCCGATGTTGAAAGCGCATAGCATGCCTGGAATGTAGCACTGTTAAAGTAAATTACTAAGATAAACACCTCAATGATAAGCGCAGTAGTAATTACCGCCCATGTAGGAGCGCCATTCTTGTTCTTCTTAGCAAGAATCTCAGGGAACGCTCCGTATTCAGCAGGTCCAAAAGCACTGTCTACACAAAGAATTGTGTATGAGAACATTGCTCCACCAACGGAGATGATTACGCCAGCATTTACTAGTGCTGCTCCCCAAGGTCCAACTACCGCTTCAAGAACTCCACCCAGTGAAGGGTTGCTAAGTGCTGCAAGTTCTTCCGCAGGCATTACTCCCATTGATAAGAATGAAATCAAGAAGTACAAAGCAAACAAGGATGAGAAGGATATGATTGTAGCTTGTCCCGCAATCTTTGTATTCTTTCCTCTTCCGGATATTACAACTGCGCCTTCAATTCCGATGAAGATCCATACAGTTGTATAAACTGTTCCTTTAACCTGATCCAGCAGTGATATTTCTCCTGTTCCAGTAAAGTTCTCTGTGAAAACATCCCAGCTAAACGCTCCGCCAAGGATGATTGCCACAACGACAACGACGATTGGTACGATCTTAGCAATTACAACGACTGTGTTAACAACTACTGCCTGGTTTACGCCGCGCAACACTAGGAATGACAAAACCCACACAACTAGTGAAGCGACTACGCAGGAGAATAAATTGCTTCCATCTCCGAAAAGGCTTGAGTAGTTACCAAGTGTTCCGAACAATAAAGTGATAAACGATACTTGCGCCAGTATAGCACTCATCCAGTAGCCCCACGCTGAATTAAATCCGATATATTCGCCGAAGCCCGCTCTTGCATAAGTGTATATTCCACTGGTTAAGTCCTTTCTTACAATACTTAGCTAGAATTTCAGTAAGCTGTCTGATACCCTCTTCGTTGGTTCTTGCTGATCTACCAACATAGAAGTGATCTCCACACATCATAACGTCTCCGCCTTCTAATGTACCAGGAGCCTTGATGTATTCAATGTGATCTTCATCAAAGAACTTTCTTACTGCGCCGATGATTTCATCTTTTTCACCATTTCTTGATTCAGCACCAGGGTTAGTGATGATAGCACAAGCTTTAGTAATTAAAGCTGGGTCTTCTACGAAGCATGAATCAGGATATCTTTCATCTGCTTCAAGAACTGTTACGTCTACGTCACATTTCTTAAGTGCTTCGATGTAATCGTCATGTTCTTTAAGAGCTAGTTCATAATCAGGCTTTCCTGGATACAGACCGGAAGTGATTCCTTCTACCATAGCTTTACAAGGTCTTCTTACGATTACGTGGTTAAATTTTTTCATGGTTTCCTCCTCCTGAAATAACGCATAATATTTTGTATGTTTAATATATTGTATATTATATATAATATTTGTGTATTGTCAACCCTTTATTTTAGGAGTATTATATTATATGGAAAATAAAGAAAGATGAGGGAAGAAGATATGTCCACAGGTTTTAAGTCATTAAAAGACCACGTCTACGATTATATTGCCCAGCTAATCATAGAAGGGCGACTAGTAGCGGAGGAAAAAATAAATGAAAATGAGATTTGTAGCGAGCTAAATATAAGCCGTACGCCGGTTAGGGAAGCTTTGATACAGCTGGCGGCAGAAGACGTTTTAGAAAACAGAGCGCGTAAAGGTTTTGTTGTTAAAAAGATGGCCGCCAAAGATGTTGCCGACCTTTATGAAATCATCGGCGCGCTTGATGGCCTGGCTGCAAAGAAATCCGTACCTTTTCTCACAGAAAAGGATTTTCGCGATATGGCCTTTTACATTGAGACCATGAATCTTGCGATCAAAACCACCAACTACGAAATGTACAACGAGCAGCAGACTCTGTTCCATAAAATCTATATGAACAGATGCGAAAACGTAGCGCTTGTCGAATGTATAGAAAAATATAAGAAAAAACTTCTGAAGAAGCCTTATCCTGACGATTCTGCCGAAGCAATGGTAAGTGTTCTAACTGAAACAAACAAGGAGCATCAGAAAATCCTTGAACTACTTCAAGCTGGTGACGCCGACGGTGTCTGTACCTATTTGTCAGATGTTCACTGGAGACGCTCCAACGCAGAATTCGACATGATATAAGTTGATATAAACCCGATGTAAAACGGGTCAAAAAAATGGCGGTGCATTCTCAGCACTGCCATTTTCGTGTTTTGTATTAGATTTTTGTTTTAATTTTTGCATTAGTTTTATTTACAGTCTCCTGTTGCTATCCTGCTGCTATCATTGCAAGCACCAAAGCTTATGCCAACTTCTTGCACATTACTGAATTTGACCAATGTCCGTAGTACTTCTTGCCATCAACAGTCTTGACAGCTCTTACCTTATAGTAGACCTTCTTGCCCTTTGCAATCTTAGTGTTCTTGTAAGCGGTCTTAGAAGTTGTTGTTACTAGCTTGTACTTGCCGCCTGACTTAGTTGCACTGTAAACCTGATACTTAACGCCTGCAGCCTTACACTTGTTCCAGCTTACCTGTGAATAAGCCTTCTTGTTGCTTGCCTTTACCTTGCAACCAAATTCTGCAACTGCAAGTTTTTCCTTTGTCGCTGCTAATGCTGCATTTGTTTCATCTAGTTTCTTGTTTGCCGCATCTAATTCCTTCTGGATATCGCCGATTGCATCATCAGCCTTCTTAATTACGATTCTTCCCTGAGGTTTAGCGTATTCTTCACCAATAGTTCCCTTCAGGTTTTCTGTTGCGTAGTCAATTAGAAGCTCGTTATCCACTTTAACTTCATCCTTAACAACCTTGCATCCGTCAAACATTGCGAATCCATCGCCTTTTTCCTTTAGAATATACTGTGATGAAGCAACAGTGTATGTCTTAGTAAGTTCAATATCCTGTCCGTTTACCTTAACGTTGCTGACTCTTCTTTCTCCATCAACGCGTACAAACATACCTTTTTCATCAACTACTACTGAATTCTTTACGAACGGATTGATTTCATATGTAACTCCTGCAACCTGTAGGAATCCGCCTCTTTCAGCTGTGCCAACATCCTGTGATGCATGTTCTAAGGCATCGATAATCTGCTGTCCTGTTGCTTTGATAACGCAGCCTTTGTTACTCCAAGGATGAACCTTAATAAAGTCTCCATAAGTGACATCTCCTGCGTTTATGTCAGCTCTGATTCCTCCACCCTGAATAAATCCAATATCAGCACCTAATACTACCTTATATGCATCCGCACAGAAGTCGCCAATATTTGTTTCCTGTTTTCTTACTAAACGGTTTCCGTTTTCATCATTGCAGCTCAGTTTAACTGTGCTCTTTGCTACAACTTTCTTAGTAGTTTCTTCATTCTTAGCAATAATCTTCTTTACAAATTTATCAATAGTTTCGTCCTTAGCCGTTGCTTCTTCTTTTGAAACGTTGGAAGCAGTAATTTTTCCATCTGTAGAAATGACTACTTTACCGATATTAGCTAATTTAGTTCCTGTTGAAAGAACCTGAACGCTCTTGCCATCCTTTGTCTTTACAGCTTCCACTCCTGTTGAGTGAGCATGTCCATCAACAAATACGTCGATGCCTGTTGTGTTTCCTAAAACTTCCTGTGATGTCCAAGGTGTAGCACTCTTATCATTTCCAAGATGTCCTACTGCAATAACATAGTTTGCACCTTCGGCTTTTGCTGCATCTACAGCAGTCTGCACTGCCTTATATAAATCTCTACCGCTGTCTCCTTCACAGAATCCATAGATATAGTTTCCGTCATTGTCCTGGAAGAATGTAGGTGTCGATTTAGTAAATGTTTCAGGAGTACAGATTCCTACAAATGCAACCTTCTTGTCTCCAAATGTCATTATCTTATAAGGATTGAATACAGTCTTTCCGCTCTTGTCCACAAAGTTACAGCTGATGTAACCTGCTGTTGACTTTCCTGCCAATTCCTTAAGGAACTGATCCATTCCATAGTCAAATTCATGATTGCCTGGTACCAAAACATCATATTTCATTTCATTCAAAATATCTCTGATATAGGTTCCCTTTGATAATGTACCTACAACATCTCCCTGCACCGCATCGCCTGCATCAACAAGTGCAACATTTTCGTACTTATCCTTCATAGCATTGCGGTAAGCTGCAAGTCCGGCATAACCTATGTTATCTTCCAAACCGCAGTGCACGTCACTCGTTGCAAGGATAACGATATCCTTTGATTTTGCTGGTGCAGCATCTGCAGCTGTATCTGCAAAAACCATAGCCGGCATCATTGCCATTGCAACCATAACCGCTGTCAATAATGACAGAACTTTTCTAGCCTTCATACTGATTCTCCCTTCTTCAATCTCGTTTAAATCATTAATTGAAATAAGTCGTCTTGCCCCCATTATAGATGAACTTATTTGGGGAAACAATGGCTTTTCGGCTTTTCTTCACATTTTTTGCACTTTATTGTGTTACTTCACAAAAGCGTAGCGGATTTTTTGTTTTCCGTTTACTTCATGCCCTAGGATTGAGGTGGTAAATCAAGACTCCTGGCATCCGTTTGTCGGGCGAGGCGGATTTCAGCAGTTTCCCGGCGCCTATCTGCCGGGCCGAGGCGGGTTTCTCAGATTTCCGGCAGATTCTTGCCGGGCAAGGCCCCTAACTTGCCTACGGCTTTCAGGGCATCGCCCGCCATTCTATCAAACTTGGCACATTCGGCAACTTTCGGATTGCCAGTACCAGAGCCAATCTAAAAATCCTTTGATTTTAGCTAGTAAGACCGCCTTGATGAAAGCGTTGTATTTTACATAGTACAATGTTTTTTCAATCGTACGTGTTTGCGTACACCGTTAATGGGTCTGGAGCCAGAATCACTCACTTTACATGAAAAATTCTGATTTTGGGTAAGAATCTGGTACTGGATAAGCAAGAATTCTCAAATGTGCCAGAAATGATAGATTCGCATTGCCTAATTGCGATGCGATGGCATAAAAAATCGAAATCGTCAGAAAACGCCAAAAACACAGAAAATGCTTGATATCGAGAAACTCCAAAAATATCAAAAGACGAGCTCTTGCGAGCTCGCCCTAGTAATTCATATTTAAGTCATCAGAACATCGAATTATTCGATGATTTCTGTTACAACTCCGGAACCTACTGTTCTTCCGCCTTCTCTGATAGCGAATCTTAGTCCTTCTTCGATAGCGATTGGTGTAATTAGAGTGATTTCCATTACTACGTTATCTCCAGGCATGCACATTTCTGTTCCTTCTGGTAACTTAAGATCTCCTGTTACGTCTGTTGTTCTGAAGTAGAACTGTGGTCTGTATCCGTTGAAGAATGGAGTATGTCTTCCGCCTTCTTCCTTCTTTAATACGTAAACCTGTCCCTTGAACTTAGTGTGTGGGTGGATTGTTCCTGGCTTTGCTAGAACCTGTCCTCTTTCGATTTCGTTTCTCTGTACACCTCTTAGAAGTGCTCCTACGTTATCTCCAGTTTCTGCCTCATCTAATAGCTTTCTGAACATTTCTAGTCCAGTTACTACTACTGTTCTCTTTTCTTCTGTTAGACCGATGATTTCTACTTCTTCACCAACCTTTAGAACTCCTCTTTCTACTCTTCCTGTTGCTACTGTACCTCTACCTGTGATTGAGAATACGTCTTCTACTGGCATTAGGAATGGCATGTC
>Ga0129313_1000218_pt1 | contig 56389 bp, 48 predicted proteins | sample O1105metagenome_FD_94436 | JGI IMG/M metagenome (GOLD analysis project Ga0129313, IMG submission 94436) | Orangutan group fecal microbial communities from fecal samples from Wisconsin, USA - O1105 metagenome | ecosystem: Host-associated > Mammals > Digestive system > Large intestine > Fecal...
AAATATGCTGACCTTTTGTCAGTTTTTTTCTTTTTAAGGCCAACTCCGAACATTTAACCCAAAACAAAAGAAAAGTCCCTTGGATAATGCTAATCCAAAAGACTTTGTCAACAGTTTGAGGCACCGGGAAACCGGTGCTAATGTTTAAAAATTTTCGGGACATTTTCAGAATCCCTTGACAGCCACATCCTTTATCTGATGAGCAACCTTGATGAAAACCCATCAGATAAAGAACATTATGTCCGGTCAAAACTAATATCATATTACACAAACAGCATATCGTGGTTGATAGTTTTGTAAAATAATTCTCTGCATTCATCGATGTCCTGTGTCTGGCCAAGGACCCACATCATTTTTGTGACAGAAGCCTCTAGAGTCATGTCGTAGGATTCAAGCACCGGGAAGTTCTCTTTAATGACTTTTCCTACCTGATACACTTCCATATCGCTGCCTTCGTGAGTTACCTGAGTAGCCATACATACCAGTTTGCCGGCACTAATCCAGTCAGAAAGTGCATTCAGAAAGCTGTCATTTCCATAGTTTGGAAGCCCGCCTACTCCGAAGGATTCAATAATCAACCCGTCATAATATGCAGCCAGACTTTCCAGAATCCGGCCATCTGTTCCGGGAATCAGTTTCATAAGGAAGATGTTGGTATTCATCTGATGATAGAATTCAAGTGGACGTGTATTATGATCCTTGTCGTCGATATAAAAGATAATCCGATTATCGTGAATTGAGGCAATATCTGGATAATTAATACTGGAGAAAGCGTTGTAACTTTTGGAAAATTCCTTCTTCGCTCTAGTGCCTGCAATTACCTTACCGCCGAATACAATAGAAACACCGTGTGCCCTGTCGTGGGAAGCAAAACGCAGGCTATCCAGCAGATTGGAACGAGCATCTGTAATTCCTAGATCAATTGGTTTCTGCGCCCCTGTTATTACTATAGGACGACGGTTATTTTGGATCAGATATGACAGGGCTGCTGCAGTATAAGCCATGGTATCCGTGCCGTGACAAATCACGAACCCGTCGTAGAATTCGTACTTTTTCTCAATGAGCTGTGCAAGCTGTAGCCAGTGATCAGCACGCACATTGGTACTGTCCAAAGAAAAAGGCTGCACCGTATCAATGGTGCAAAACTCTCTAGCAGCAGGTATATATTCCAACAGTTCATCCGCAGAAATCTGAGGAGAAAGCCCTTCCTGTGTATACTTTGAAGCTATTGTACCGCCAGTGGCGATAAGTAAAATTTTTTTCATTTAGTGTAATCCTCCCGATGATTCTACATCAGCTGTAAAGAAACGTCGTTAAATAAATGCGGCCATATAAAGAGGTAGCGTAACGATTCCCTCTTCACTTTCGCCTATATTTCCATCAATAAATTTATATCCTGTTGAAATATCTTTGTCTTTTTTCATAATAGTTCTAAGTGAGCTTGCCTTATTATTACCACTTTTTATTTCAATAGGAACCACTTGTCCGTCCTTTTGAATAATAATGTCTATCTCTTTTTTGGTTGTATCATTCTTATAGAAGTACAATTGATAGCCTTTTTTGTAAAGAGCATCTGCAACTGCACATTCATAAATTCCACCTTTTGATTGTCCAACTAGGGTGTTTTCTACAATGTGTTGCTTTAGAGAGAAATCCTTCATTGCCATCAATAGCGATAGGTCTGTAGCGTATGCTCTAAAGAAATCTTCTCTTGCGTAGTCGTCCAAATCGAATCTAATTTCCCTCACTAGCTTGCATAGATGTAGCATATCTGCATGAATCAACCACTCAATGCTCGAAAAATACTTTTGAGCTCTACCTCCATGTTCAACCTCTTTATATTGAAATTTATGATTTTCTTTATCCAACAGTTGCCTTGCCAGTGAAAGATAACATTTTTCAGCCTTCATCTTTTCCTCTGCCGTTGCATAATGTGCAATGTCATATTGGTACCCCTGTAGCAGGTTTCGCTGAATTCTGTCTACCTCTCTATAATCTTTAGTGTCTATATATTTCTGCACTACTTCAGGCATTCCGCCTATTGCGACATACTGCCTATAATAATTCATCATTTGAGAATTGATGGCTTCAGGCACAGCTTCCTTTGAATAAAGATAGTTACAAAGTGTTTTTACCATCTCTTCGGAAACACCTATTCCCCATAAAAATTCTTCGAAATCTAAGCCATACATTTTAATGTAATCCACATACCCGACTGGGTAAGAGGATGCTCTTTTATAATCTATTCCCAATAGGGATCCCGAAACTATAACGTCAAATCTATTGTCTGCAGCCCAAAATTTTAAGGATGTTATTGCCTCTTGACATTCTTGTATTTCATCCAGAAAAATCAAGGTCCTTCCTGGCAATATTTTCTTTTCCGGAAAACGAAATCTCATAGCCATAATCATATTATCCACAGTAAGGTCTCCACTGAAAATCTCACTGGCAGAGGGAATTTCTTTAAAATTAATTTCAAGGGTTTCCTCATAGTTCTCTTCTGCAAATCTTTCTATTATGTAAGTTTTTCCTGTTTGCCTTGCACCCTGAATTACTAGGCACTTCTGATTTTTGGTGCTGACCCACTCCTCTATGAGCTTTGTTGCCTTTCGCTTCAACATAGCAATCTTCTCCTTTCATATGGCTGTCATCAACATTTTGAAGCGCTAAAATGTATTGTTCATCAACATTTTGGAATAATAAAATGTATTGTTCATCAACATTTTAGAATATTATATCATCTTCCACTCCATTTTAAAAGCAAAACCTCCAGTAGAATTCTTCTTACCTATAATTCTACTGGAGGTTCTGTCCTTTGTCATTTTACCTGTGTTATAAAATTCTATGCTACGTTTTTCATTATTCTAGAATATTCTATAATGCGCGCATGTAATTTATTCATATTATTATTTCCATCATATTCTCGATTTCCGCACACCAACAAATCTAAAGGTACTTCAAATAACTCACTTAGCGCATACGGATTGTCTAGCGTAGGCAAGTTTCTTCCATCAAACCAGTGATAAATGCTCTGAGGAGTGCTTAACTCAAGATATTCCTGAATATCCTTAACCGTTAGACCCCTCGCCCTACTCGCCATGCACTCATTCACCTGCAACATGAATCTTTCGATTAATAATCCCCGCTTCCTCCAGAAGATTCACCATTCGGTAAACTGTAGCCATGCCGATAGTCGCATCCTCAGCCGCAGCCTTGTAATAAATTTCCTTGCAGCACGAGCAATCATCATTGAGCATTATGCTAATTAGAAGACGGCGCTGTTTTGTGATTCTGCACCCCCGACTTCTCAGCTTTTTTATGATTAATTCTTCCTGCATCTCATCATCTCCCCTATTCATCCAATCCTGGCGCCCCAAAGGCCTAACTGAAGCTTACGCACAAACAGTCATCAGAGACAACTCACGCCCCCTTTGAAAAACCTGCATATACACGTCCTTGCACTTCCTAAACTTCTGAAAAATCCTGTCCTTCTCCTCCCGGTTGCAATACACCTTCCACATACCGCAGCTCTCGCAATTTCGCCCCTCGTTTTTTATGAATCCATGCACATCCTCCAAAGGATATCCAAGAAAAACACCAATCTCATGGGGAAAACATTCCGAGCACTGCACACGCTTCTTAAGGTGTCTCAAACAAAACTCATGCCCCGGCAACAAATTCTCATTACAACTCTCATTGCAATAGCCATACACGCTCAAGAGTTCCGCTACGCCCTGACGTTTCAACTCAGCCGCCAGCATTCTCGGTCTATACACATATATCAAAACAGACTTGTCTCGCCAAGCGAGAATATCCGCTGTAACCCCCCTGTCGTTGAGCATTTCGTTTATCTCTCTAAGTTCCCTTTTAACATCGTCTTCACTGCCATACTCGTAACTGAAAAGACTTGCACTCTTCATCCCAGCAAGAGTCGGAGCACAATTCTCAATTATTCTCATTTGCATTCTCATAGACTTTCTCATAGTCGAACTCACTGACATGCCACCGTGCTTTCTTCCAATATATTTTTCAAGGCAGACATGGAACTTGTATGGGATCTAACCACTTTTGTTTCCTGCCCCTTAATTTCCTTCAACGCGTTCCTAACCATTTTATGTGAAACTGTACCTGTAAAAAGCACCATTAGGTCAGGACTGCCAATGCCCTTAAGCGCCCCCTTTTGCTTTGAAAAAATCTTTGCCTTATAGCTATACTCTTCGCACAAAGTTTTATATTCACGAACCATGCATTCATTTCCACCGATAATTACTACACTCATTACAATCCTCCCTTTCTTCTATGTCCCCTCTTCCATTCTACAGATTTCCAATCATGGAACTTCTTTTCAAGGTTAGTTATAACTAACTCGATGTAAAAAGGTTACCACACATTATCGTATATTGCAACTTTTTTCATCAACAGTAATGATAAAATTTCTCAATAAGCCGTTTATTCTAATTGAGTTTCTTCTGTATCAATGTTATGATAAGTACAAGAAATGGAGGCAATCATGAGTTACATAAAACATAAAGCAAATGAATCTCTAGAAGATTACCTAGAGACTATTCTTTCGCTACAGAAAAAGAGCGGACAGGTCCGTTCCATAGATATTGCGGCAGAAATGGGTTTTTCCAAGCCAAGCGTTAGCATTGCCATGAAAAATCTTCGTGAAAAGGAGTATATCTCCGTTGATGGCAAAGGGCTCATTTCCCTTACTGATGCAGGGAGAGAGCGCGCAGAAAGAGTTTTAGAACGCCATACCATTCTTTCTAATTGGCTCATCAGCCTAGGAGTTGGCGAAGAAGTTGCTCGTGAAGACGCGTGTCGCGTGGAACACGACCTAAGCGAAGAAAGTTTTGATGCAATCAAGAAAAATCTACAGTCAAAAACCACCGAATAGCCGGTGGTTTTTGCTTTTGCCTTATATTTCAGGTTCTATTCCATATTCTTCAAGGCTTCATTCATGGGGATCTTCTTAATTCTCCTGAAATCCAGCACTGTTACAAACAAATATCCTGCAAGAACAAATAAGAACATCTTCACATAATCCATTGGATTCATAACAAATTCAAAGTACCCGCTGTATGATGCCATCATTACCTTCCATACAGATTTCATAACCGCCGCACCGATGAAAACACTCACGGCATCAGCAACTATAAGTACGATACTAGTTGCAACAATATACAGCCGTGCAATTTCCCCATTATCAAAACCCAGAACCTTGATCATAGAAATAGTTTTCTCATTTCTCTCAATTATTAGTTTTGTTAGCAGGTAAATTAATGCCGCTGCCAGCATAATGCACAAAATCTGGAAGTATTTCATGTAATTTCCCATCGAATGATCCAGCTGGTCGCACATTTTAGTTATATCGTGCTTGGTTATTTCCGTGGCGATTAATCCCTTGTCAATGTCTGTAATCTTAGAGTCTGACATAAACCCGGAAAAGCTTTTAGCCGTCAAGTCAAAGGCCTTTCTAAAATTCTCAATTGGCATAAAAACCGCTATAGATGGGCATTTACCATAGATTCCAGACACCTTGAATTTGTACTTCTGCTTATCATATTTCTCGTCTAAGACGATTGTGTCACCTGTGGAAATGTTATATTTCTTTGCAAATGGCTGTGATATATATACTTCTTTCTCGCTCAAGGACTCTAAGTCTGAGATTTCAACATATTTGCTGTCGTCCTCGACTCCGTACACAGAAACTTCCTCGTCTAGGGTGTTCCCTTTTCGCTCCAGAGAGCGCATAGAGAACTTCTCCGCATCTGGATTTGACGTCGAAACAAAGTCGCCTGATTCATCCTGGCAGGTTTTTAGCACATATTGGTGCTGTGCAAACATCATGTCTGCCGTGTTCTCTTTATAATAATCCAAGGTTGACGGCATGCCCACAGCCATAGCTAGCATGACCATAATAAAGGCAACACCTAGGAAGAGAACGATATATCCGTAAATGTTTTGGAGAATAATTCTGATTCTAAACCTTGTAATGAACCGCCACTCGGGAAGCTTCAGTGACTTTCTCTTGCTGTTTTTCCTAAGGTCATGGCGCAAAAATTGCAAGGGAGTGCACCTCATAACTCTAACAACCACAAAGACATTAACTGCAATCATCAAAACAAGTGGTACAATTGTTGTTTTCCAAAGCGCCTCTGCACTCCACACTGTTTTATATGTCGGTAAACTGTAACTATTGTAATACATGGAAACCACCACGTCCTTAAAAACAGTGTACCCCAAAATATTTCCAACAATGGCCGCAATTAGAGTTACAATGGCCGGCGTAATAACGTAGTGGATCGTAATTTCTCTGCGAGTGTAGCCCGAAGCCCTTAGCGTTCCAATTGTTATGCTCTCCCTTGAAATCGTGTTACTAATTGTAATTGCAAAAATAAAGGCAATTATCACAATTAGAACGTCCATTATCACGCTTCCCATAGCCTTATCTGAACCCATGTCGTCGGTGGCAAAATTTACTGCTGGATTGGAGTATTCCGGCACAAATTCCTTTATTTCATTGCCCTGCATCACAATCTCCGGCGCGATTTCCTCTAGAAAATCATTTGCTTTAGATTTCTTTTCGCTGTCATTTTTCACGCTTTCGTTGTACGTCCAGGCGTATCCATAATTCACATCGCTACCTAGTCGATCAAAACCCCCAGAGCTTACCATTGCCACATCAAACTTCAATGCATCAAAAATAACATCCGTTGTCTTTTCATGTAAAGTCGAATAATTAACGTAAGCAATTAGCCCCACAATTTTGAAGTTTTTTCCGCCAACTTTAATTTTGTCTCCTGTTTTCAGACCTACGTTATCTGCATGCATTCGATCAATGGCAATTTCATCTTCTGCCTTAGGGAGTCTCCCATCCATTACACAAGCAAGATTAATGTCCTGAGTTTTCTTATACACGCGAATCGTGCCATCAGATTTTCCACCTCCGTCAATATCTTCATCTTCGTTTCTGAAGAAATTCTCATATATTTTAACTTTATTCTCCTCAAACTGGGATATTTGATCTGAGGTGGCTTTGTTCGCCAGAACGAAATGTCCATCCTCAAGGTTATATTTTGTTACGGATTCGTGTGCTGCCTTCAACATGCTGCCATTTGCAACGTACATGCCGGACACGAAGCCTATTGTTAGAATTAGGAAGAGGCTTATAACGAGGTATTTCCTCCAGTCGCCCTTTACTTCTCTCGTGATTCTTTTCATAAGAGGATTTCTTTTTACCATTCCAACGCCTCCGCAGATATCTTTAGCTCGTTTCTTTCGTTTAGGCGCACGCTGCCGTCTCTAAGCTTGATTACATGGTCTGACATGTTTTTTATAGCTTCATTATGAGTAACCATTATTACGGTGCTACCGTATTTGTGGTTAATATCTTCAATCAGTTTTAAAATTTCCTTTGAAGTTTTGTAATCCAGTGCTCCTGTAGGCTCGTCGCAAAGCAGGATATCTGGATTCTTGACAATGGCTCTCCCTATGGAAACTCTTTGCTGCTGTCCGCCAGAAAGCTGATTTGGCAACTTATATCGGTGCTCATAGAGACCAAGAGTCTGAAGCAACTCATCAACTTCCAGGCTGTTGTCGGAAAGATATTCCCCTACCTCGATATTCTCCTTGACGTTTAAATTGTCTATTAGATTGTACATTTGAAAAACGTATCCCAAATGCTTTCTTCTATATAGCGTAAGTTTTTTCTCATTCATCTCCTTTAGCTTGTCACCTTTAATCGAGATGTATCCCGAATCTGCTGAATCAATTCCTCCGATAATATTTAGAAGCGTCGATTTTCCTGATCCTGAAGGGCCAAGTAGCACGCAAAATTCGCCCTTTCCAACTGAAAAGTTCAATCCCTTCAGAACCTCCTGTCTGGTTTCTCCGCTCCCAAAGCCCTTTCGCAGGTCTACTACTTCAAGAAAGTCACTTTTCTTTTCTTTATCTTTTTCATTCATCTTCTCACCCCCTTTTTATGGTTAGTTATATCTAACTAAATTGTAGCACTCCAATTTTCACATGTACAGTTAGGTTATTGACGAAGTTTTCTCAATAAGCATGTTTTTAAAAGAAAGACACATGCAATTAATGCTCCTTAGCATTTTGCAGGTGCCTATATTTTTGTCTTTTATTTGAGAACTACATATATTTATCCAGTAGCTTATCTACCTCCTCTATCCTCTTCACGGAAGGGTTTTCAATAAGTCTACCACGCATTACAACTTTTTCTACATGCTTCAGCGCCTTTAGGTCGTCAAGCGGGTTGTCTTTTACGACAACCATATCCGCGCTCTTTCCTTCTTCAATGCTGCCAGTAATATCATCTATGCCGGCAATTTCCGCATTTCTTAAGGTTGCAGTATGTAAGGCAAAGGCACTGCTCACATTACAAAACTTCTTGAAATAGCAAAGCTCACGCCAGAAATTGTAATGTGTTACAAATGGACAGCTTACGTCGTTTCCGATGCCCACAGGAATATCGTTTTCCAAACAAAGCTTAGCGCACTCAATCATTCCATCCATAACGATTTTGCCATTGGATTTTGCAACTGGTAATGCCCTGCTTTCATCTAGTTCAAACAACGCGTAAGGTAAAGCCGGCGAAATTGTGCAAATGTCAGCAGCTTTTTTATCCTTGAATAACTGCAAAATCTCTTCATCTGGCATGCTACCATGCTCAATAGTGTCTACTCCATTTTCAAGAGCCGCCTTAAGCCCCGCAGGACTTTCCACATGAGCGGCAACCTTGAAGCCAAGCTTGTGCGCTTCGTCGCAGGCGGCTTTGATAATTTCAGGAGGCATTCTGAGAACGCCGGGCTCGCCTTCAACGTCAGCATCCATAACACCGCCGGTGACCATTAGTTTTATCAAATCAGGCTTAGATGCGGCAATTCTTCTCACATCTGCAGCTGCCTCTTCCGGAGTGTTTGCCTCTGTCGCCAAAGAACCTGCGAAATGTCCGCCCGGAACGGATACGCCCCAGTTACCTGCCAAAATTCGTGGTCCAATTTTGTCGCCCTTGTTAATTAAATCGCGGACCTGGCCATCAAAATCTAGAATTCCGCCAACGGTTCTTATGGTAGTAACGCCACTCATTAGTTCAGTTTTTGCACGCTTCGCCGTCTGATTTCTCACAACGCTCATTACCAAATGCGACTTGGTCAAAACCTGAAAAAGCCTCTTATAGTTCACTGCCTTGGCCTTCTGCTTCGGCGGCTTCCCATCTGTGGCCAAGTGAACGTGAAGGTTAATCAGCCCCGGCAATAAATATGCGCCCTGTAAATCTATGTTTTTACAATCCTCTGGAATCTCAGTCTCTGGAACAATTGCCGAAATATTCTCGCCCTCCGTAATAACCGCAAGACCAGTCCTCGGCTCCATGTCCCTCGTCCCATCTAGAATTGTGCAATTGGTGTATGCGTATTTCATAATCTATCCTTCCTTTTCTGCGGGTCGCGACACCGTATTTTGAAAGTAACCTTTTGCCGTTCCTCTCTACATATAATGCCTTTGTTTTCGGGTTTTGTCAATTGCGCTTTGGCCGGACAGATGCTATTATATAGGCAAGAGAGGGGATTTCCGTCGAAAGGAGAATGCATATGAAGACCTTATCAACGAAGTCTATGAGAAAGTTTTTGACCATAGTTGTCGCCTTTGCCATGGTTTTAACATCAAGCGTTGGGGTTTACGGCGCAGACAATATCAAAACCAACCCTAAAGAGTACGTGGCTCGTCCCACTATTAAGGTGACTTTACCAAAGGACCTGCACGTAAAAATCAGCTGGAGCAAGGTCTCTGGTGCTAGTGGTTATCAAGTATATCGAAAGAAAGCCAGTGCCAAGAACTGGAAGTGCTTTAAAAATGTTGGCGCTAAAAAGCTCTCAGTCATTGATAATCTCTATGGCAACTCTTATTATCCACAGGGTAAAAACGGCCCTGTTGGCTATGACTACGATGACATTAAATACCTTTGGCAATATAAGGTACGAGCATATAAGGTTATTAATGGAAAGAAAGTATATGGGAAATTTTCCAAACCTGTGAGTTTTGTTCCTCAGTGGACCATAGACGAGGTGTATAATAAGGTATGGAAATACATCGAAAGCGTGGAGTGGCCAGTCTACGAGTTTTCCGCAAAACCTGACAAAAATGGCAACTATCTTCGCCCGAAAAAAGACGGCAGCGTGTACCACTTGAAGCACGTCGTCGGTGAATACACTGTAGGCGACGGCACACGCTATGCCCTGTATACGAACCCGGCCAACGGCGCGATCAAGGTTCCCGACGGCGCCACATACCGAAAGTACACAAAAGCCGATGCGGTCAAGGCCCCGGAATGGCCACGAGTAATCAATATTTACCTAACCAAGCGTACCGTTGTGGAAACCATGAAACACAACTTTGAAGCCCAGCTAATAACCGTTACCGCCCAGTCGCCACTTTACTGGAATCCAGAATTCGAAGCATATCGCGGCGTAGACGAATTCACCTTCTGCTACCAGAAAAAAAATTGCTTCTACAAAATCTGGTGCCTGAATGTTTACACGAACTAGCGACTTAAGCTGTTGACATTTATACTTTTTCTGATACACTGATTTCGAGGGAATCGCTAATGTTGAAGTATTGGACTTCTTCATTTAAGGTGGTTCCCTTTTTTAACTCTATCATTTCTGGCACATTCGAGGGTTTTCGGTGCCTCCAGTATCATTGCTCCGATCTAAATATGAGGTTAATACTAAATCTAATAAGAGAAGCATCCTTTAGAGATAATAATCATCCATAATGAAAGAGTTATTCATACACCCTCTAAAACTCAATTCCCATATTTCTTTTTTCCTTCAACTCAGGATAATACCCCTCTATTTTTTCATATAACGGTTCGAACATTTTCTCAAGCCGTATTTCAAGACCTAGCGTGTAAAACTCTTTTCTTGCAGGTGAACAAACCAGTTCGCCTTCGTATGTTTCAGGGATTTCAGAAATAAACTCTGAAATTTCATCAAATTTACTTCTTATAAGTTCTACATTCTTTTTTAAAGCTCTGCAAAACTCTGTATTATCAATAAACTTCTCTGCAAGCTTCTTGAACGTTAAAATTTTTCCGTCATTAGAATACAGTGTAGCTGCGTTCAAAGCACTCGATTCCATAGCATGAGGATTTGCTAACATTCTTTTGATTTTCTCCTCAGAAGCTTTATTGGCAAAGGAAGCTCCGTTGTCAAATATTGGAGCTAATTTGTATTCGTTGTTTTCTACTAACAAACCCCAGTTGCCATTATTTCTATCATTATTTGCGATAAAAGCATCTACTACTACACAATCCCAAAATCTTTCTGTAATACCTTCTATTTTTGATAATATTGGATTGTATTTCAAATGAATCAGTAACTCTTCTATTTCTAGTGAATTCGAAGAACTTGTTGAAGATAAATGTTCTTCTATCATGCTTTCAACATCTTTATTGTATATGTTTTTTATTGTTCTGAATTCTCTTAAGAAGACATTCTCGCTTTCGCAAAAATCTTTACATGCAACCACTATTTTATTATTTCGATAACCTAAGATTGTTTCATGTACATCGTAGCCTAATATAGCATATATATTACTACCAATAAATTCTGATAACGGCGCTGTAGAATATGAACCCAACTCACGTTTATCTCCAGATAAGAATTTTGTACTTTTAGGATATTTTACTATCCAGTACTCGCCATCAATCAGTATCCCGTCTTTTGAGCCAGCGTTACCACCATACATTCCGTTCCTGTTGCTCAACTCATAATTATCTAAATTTCTTATAGTTATTTCTTTCATCTAAATATAATCTCCTGCTATCCTCTAAATCTTTTATATATCAATTCTCTTTGATAAGCAGTCATCTTTCCTTCACTGTAAAGCAATTTAGCAAGACTATCTAAGACTTCTATATAACTAAAATATGCATAGTTTTCGTCTAAATCAAACTGCTCAACCTCTTTTATCAGTTCTTCTATTATCTTAGGCATCTTAAAATCAAGTTTAATACTATCATCTATCCATCTGAATTTCTTCTCCATAATAATGCCCCTTTCTATTTCTTTAATTATAGTCTATATCTGAGAAAATTCAAGAAGGCAGCGTTATTTCAGCTCCTAAATTCTTAATAGCTTAAGCTTAATGTAAATGGTAAGTGCAACACCTCATACCACTAAATAGCACTATTTTACCTCAAAAATGTAATAATATGTCACTAAAAAGGCAATAAAAATACCACCGCTAAATGTCGAAATTTCAATGTTTAACGGTGGTTTTCTTTTGGAGCTCCCAATGGGACTCGAACCCATGACCTGCGCGTTACGAATGCGCTGCTCTACCAACTGAGCCATGGAAGCACATGGCAAGGGGAAAATCTGCAAGATTTTCCCCTGCACAATTTAAATCATCTCATAATTGCAACCTTTGAAATCAGTGTCAAAACGGCAGATGCCTTTGTACCGGCAGTACACACATGGCGAAGTTTTGTCCGTTTTCTTAGGTTTGATTTCAATGCGACCGGAAATCATTTCGTTGGCGATTTTTCTTAGCTGATCGTCTACATCGGATTGAAGCTGCGCAAAGTCTGCTTCATCCAATAGGAATTCGGATCCCGTTTCTATAATTGTGCCGTCTTTTTTCTTGCGTAGAGGCACAACGTCTGAGTAGCCATCAAAGTTTCCTGCGATACTGTCTATGACTTCAGGGTCATTTATCATTATACCATTTAATCGGAAAAATTTCTTCAAATCCGCAGAAATTTTTTCTGCAAATTTTTCACGCCCCGTGCCGGTTAAGTCGCTCTTTGGATCATCGATTAAGAAATAGAAGACGCCAGCCGGTTCGAGTTGCCCAGCATCGCCATCACGCAAAGCAGTTTCTAGCGTGTCCCCTCCATTCATTGCGGTTCCTGCCACACCGCTACCCTGCTGGGCAGCCTTCAAGTAAGTCATAAGCTGTAACCTGTAACCCTTGCGTGCTTCATTTATGTTGAAGTCCTCGTGTCCTGTTTTGTAGTCGATGATTTTCACGCGACCATTTTCCATGTAGTCCACGCGGTCAATTTTACCTTCGATGTAGACCTTGCCACCAGCTCCGTCCTTGCCACACTCGATTTCAATAGAAGGCACTGGCTTGCCGCGGCCAAAAGGTGCTTCAAAAAGACTACTCTGGATTTTGCCCTCGCGAACCTGCTCCACAATGCCCCAACAAGTGTAAAAAGCTTCCTCGGCAAGTCTCTTAGTGCTGTAAATTTCAGCATTGCTATAGCTAAATAATCCGTCACGGTACCCTGCAGTCTCGTCCTCCACAATGTCACGAACAAAACCCTTACACTGCTCTTCCTCAACGGAGTGCCACAGATTCTCCTCAGTGAGTTTTTCCGACAGCTTCATAATGCAAGCATGGTACACATCTCCAATTTCTCTGCCACCAGTCTCATAAATCCTGCGTTCCTCTGGGCGCAAGCCATAACTTATAAAGTGAGAGAACGGGCACCTGCTGAAAGTTTCCATACGCGACGGGCTTACCTTCATCTCAAAGTCGCTCATGTCCGCAGTACCCACAGCATCAACGGTCCTTTTCTCATACAATTTCCTAACAACATCGGTCGATAGGTTCTTCTGCTCATTGGCAAAGTTAAAGCCTTCCAGCATCAAAGCCAACTTCGCTGGATAGTTTTCCTCATACCACTTCATTACAGCAGACCATCCCGCTGGCAAAACTTCCTTCTTTAGCTTCTTATGAACAGCCTCAGAAAGATGCCGAAGAGTACTCATTTCGCCGCCGATTAAGTCATCCATTGTTGGCCTGTTCAGAACGTCCCTTTCCACAGTAATATTAGGGAAAATGCGCTTAAGCTCACCTATAATTTCCGACGGTCTTGCTGCCTTGCCTTCAGTATCTCCTGTGCAGTAACTAATCCACAGAGAGTCAGAAGCCTTAGATAAGTTGCGGTAAATTGCCAGTTTTTCTTCCAGAAGCCTTACCTTTTCTACCTTACAAATTTCCTTACCCTGCTCCGAAAGAGACTCAAGCTCGGCTATAGTAAATAGGTTTTGACCGGAAGCGCCAGACGGGAGAATTCCCTCGTTGGCGCCTAGAACCACTACGGCGCGCACGTCTGCACTTCGAGTTCTCTGCATAGTACCTAGCATAACTGAGTCACCGGACTGTGGCAACACTCCAACCTCTATTTGAGAAAGTCCCAGAGCCAGAAGTTCAACAAAAGAACCAAGGTCTAGTTTTTCCCCACCCATGAGCTCATAAATTTGGTCAAGGAGACCCATTATGCTTGCCCAGATTTGCCTGGTTTCGTCGGCTAAGTCTAGAAGTTCCATATCTTCCTGGGTTTTTATAAGGGTTTCGATTTTGTCAATAAGGCCCGCTGCGCCAAGGAGATATTCATAGAAAGCTTTGATAAATTCCCCATAGGTTTCGCAGCCAGCAACTATTTTTTCAAGTACTTCAAGTGGCCAGGCTGCCGTCTTGCGCAAGCCGTCCAGCCTTTCCAGCTCCTCTTCCCCATACTCAAAGGTGCCGCGCAAAAACTGTTTTTTCCACATGTTGCCTTTGATTCTATATTTGTATGTATAGTTTTCTAAGGCCTCCACATCGTCGTCGCTGAGATCTGAAAACCCTGTTTTCAGGGTTCTAATAAGATCACTGGTTCTATATTTATTAGCAATGCACTCCAAAATGGAAATTACATAAACAGCTATTGGTGAGTTCAAGATGACTCTCTTTCTGTCGTCAAAAAGGCTGATTCCATATTCCCCAAAGACTCTGCTGATAATTGATCCGCGAGAATCCAGGTCATTGCAGATTACGACAATATCTCTGTATCTGAATCCACAGTCTCTCACTAAATGCAAAATATGAGCAGCTGCTGATTCGGCTTCGTTATAGGCATTTGCCGCTTCCACAATTGTCAGCCCTCTAAAGTTCCCTGATGCCACCTTCCTTGTTGCATAAATCTGTTTCTCGATTTCCTCCACTGCTTGGCAATTTCGACTTATAAGGAAATCTTCCGGAATCTGCATTTTCGCATAATCTGAGCCCTTCTCGCGAGCCACTGCCTCCAGTTTTCCCATAACGATATGAGAAAGGGCGAAAATCTCCTCGTCAGGGCAGCCGTAATCACTAGTCAAAACCACATTAACGTCCTGCGCCGTTCCGATGAATTCTCCAATTACAGAAATCATCTTCGGAGCAAAACTGTCAAAGCCATAAATCCAGATATGGCTCTTCTTTAGCATCTCAGACTGAGCAATTTTGTTTTTATATAGCTCGATGTAGTCCTCAGTATCTGTATATTTTCCTGCAATGTGGTCCTCATAAGCTGCAAAGATCTTGTGCAAATCTGCCAGCTTACGTTTCAAAATGCCCTCGCCGCCGATGAGATTTCTGAGATCCTCAGGCGTCACATTGTACTGCTTCATCTCGGAAATGAAGTTGTTAACCATTTCAATGAAGGAGTTTTTCTTTTCCATATTGCGAAAAACCTTCAGATTCCCGGTCACTTCCTGCAGAATCTGAGATAAAAGCATATGGCGGCCGTACTTGTCTATGAAGGTTTTGTTCTCGCCGCCCTCAGCCTTGAGAACGCGTCCACCCAGTCTGGAAAAGCTCAAAATTTCCATATTCAGAAGGCACTCCTCATTTAAAATGCGGAATGCCTTTTTCTCTGCCTCGAGGGTATACTGGTCCGGCACGAGGACAAGAGTGTTCTCTGTTCTGCCGATACTCTCATATATAAATTTTTCTTTGTCTATGCTTTCTCTGCCATAAAAAATATTAAGCATTTTCCTTCTCCAGTAAAGTAAGCAGATCCTCTGCCTTCTCAATGAAATAGTCGGGACCCTCCGGGCCATTTTTTTCTTCCTCGTTTACAGCCAGCGCCCAGGAAACAAGCACTGCCTTAACCCCAGCATTGTGAGCACACCTAATGTCAAACATGCTGTCCCCAATCATTAAAGCATCCTCAGCCTTAGCACCCAGTTTGTCTAGGGAAATAAGCACAGGCTCTGGATCAGGTTTATGCTTCGTGGTGTCCTCTACCGTGACAATGGCATCGAGGTAAGGGACAATTCCAAATTTATTAAGTCCAATCATTGTTGTGTTTCGCACTCTTGATGTGGCTATTCCGACCTTAAAACCTCTATTTTTCAATTCTTTTATTAGTTCAACGGTTCCTGGAAATGGCTCAATCTCGTCTTCAAAGATTTTCTCCATATGTACTCTATAAATATCCACGGACTCATTTACAGGCACATTGGGGAAAGCTTTTTCCATACTGATTGACAGTGGTTCTCCAAAGGTTCTGCAAATTTCTTCCCTTGATGGTTTCTCGACACCTAGTGTTTCATAAGTATGAAACCAGGAGTTTATTACCATACCATTGGTATCTGCCACTGTTCCGTCAAAATCAAAAATTATAGTATCTATCATTTTAATCCTTTCATAGTCAGTCCAACCTTCTGCTTCTCGTGGTCAATGTTAATAATCTTTACCTTAACTGTATCACCAACGGAAACTACATCCATAGGATGCTTAATATACTTATCGCTTAATTGCGATATGTGGACTAGACCGTCGTGTTTTACACCAATATCAACGAAAGCTCCAAAGTCTACAACATTTCTAACTGTTCCTGTCAGTTCCATGTCGATTTTCAGATCTTCGAAAGCTTTTACGTCGTTTCTAAAGATTACAGGAGGTGCATCTTCTCTAGGGTCTCTTGCCGGTTTCTTCATTTCAGCGATAATATCATTTAATGTCATTTCGCCGATACCCAGGTCTTCTGCCATTTTCTTAACGCTGCCAGAAACCTTCGCATCTGGATATGCAGCCTGAATCTTTGCGTCCATATCTGCTGCACCGCCACCTGCTATGTCGGCGTCTGTGATTCCAACCTTGGCCATCATTTCTTCAGCAGCTTTATAGGATTCAGGGTGCACGCTTGTGCTATCTAAGGCATTATCACCATCAGAAATTCTAAGGAAACCTGCACACTGCTTAAATGCTTTTTCACCTAGCTTAGAAACCTTCATAAGCTGTTTTCTGTTGGTGAACTTTCCGTTTTCTTCTCTGTATGCAACGATATTCTTTGCAATTCCGGAGTTGATTCCGGCAATATATGAAAGTAGCGATGGTGAAGCAGTATTCAAATCCACCCCTACTCTATTTACACAGTCTTCAACAACATTGGTAAGTGCTGTATCCAGCTGCTTTTGGTTGATGTCGTGCTGGTACTGTCCTACGCCAATGTGCTTAGGGTCTATTTTTACTAGTTCTGCCAGTGGGTCCTGAAGTCTTCTTCCTAAGGACATTGCGCCTCTTGTTGTAACGTCAAGGTCAGGATATTCCTCACTTGCTAGTTTTGATGCGGAGTAGACTGACGCGCCGGCCTCGTTGACAATTGTGTACTGAATGTCATAATTGTTTTTCTTCAGGTAATTGGCCACAACCTCCTCAGTTTCGCGAGATGCTGTGCCGTTGCCGATTACGATGACATCGCAGCCGAACTTGTCGACAATTTTGGTCAGGGTCTTTTCTGTTCCGGCAATATCGTTTTTTGGCTGAGTCGGGTAAATTGTGCTGTATGCCATTAACTTACCGAACTCGTTGAGAACTGCAACTTTACAGCCTGTTCTATACCCTGGGTCAATGGAAATAATTCTCTTGCCCTTTACAGGCGGCTGCATAAGAAGTTTCTCTGTATTCTTTGCAAAGACCTTAACTGCGTCGGTTTCGGCTCTTTCTGAAAGAACATTTCTCATTTCTCGTTCTACTGACGGTGCGATTAGACGCTTGTAGGAGTCTGCAATTGTATCCTTAAGGATGTCTGTGAAGATTGATTTTCCGTGTATTACCTGCTTTTCGATTAGGCTTGTAATATCAGTTGGCTCAATGGTCACCTTTACCTTAAGTTTCTTTTCTTTTTCTCCTCTGTTTACGGCAAGGACTCTGTGGTTAGGCATTTTTGCAATGGCCTCAGTGCTGCCGTAGTACATATCGTAAACTGTTTTTTCCTCAGGGTCTGTGGCTTCAGTTGAAATAAGACCATTTGCGAAAGTTTTTTCTCTGATTTCTTTAGTAAGGTCGGCATCATCTGCAATCATTTCAGCTATAATGTCCATAGCACCCTGGATTGCAGCTTCTGCTGTCTCGACTTCTTTTTCAGGATTGATAAAATCTGCAGCTATTTCTTCTACGCTTCCGCTTTTCTGTTGCTGTGCATAGAAAATCATTGCCAGTGGCTCCAGGCCTCTTTCCTTTGCCTTAGATGCTCTTGTAGCCTTCTTCTGTTTGAACGGTTTGTACAGGTCCTCAACTCTCTGAAGAACTTCTGCCTTTTCGATTTCTTTCTTTAGTTCAGGTGTAAGCTTGCCCTGTTCTTCAATTAGTCTGATAACCTCTTCTTTTCTATCTTCCAGATTGCGAAGATACTGAAGTCTTTCATCCATATCACGAAGGGTAACGTCGGAAAGACCTCCGGTTACTTCCTTTCTATATCTCGCGATAAATGGAATTGTATTTCCTTCGTCAATAAGCTCTACAGTATGTTCTACCTGTGAAACCTTTACATTAAACTCTGCTGCGATTTTCTCAATTATATTCATATTTTATTAATCCCTCTGTTTAAGTTTTTCGTTTATAAAGTAATCTATGTCTCCATCCATAACTGCGTTAACATTTCCCACTTCTGCTCCTGTTCTATGGTCTTTTACCATAGTATAAGGCTGAAATACATAGGATCTGATCTGGGAGCCCCATGTAATAAGGGAAAAGTCACCCTTAAGTTCCTTCAGATTCTCCTTGTGTTCCTGTTCCTTCAGTTCTGTTAGTCTGGACATCATAATTTTCATAGCCATTTCTTTGTTTTGATGTTGGCTTCGCTCATTCTGACATGTAACTACGATGTGAGTCGGCAAGTGAGTGATTCTAATGGCTGAGTCTGTTTTGTTAACGTGCTGACCGCCGGCGCCGCTGCTTCGGTACGTGTCAATTCGTAAATCTTCCGGATCGATTTCAACTGAAACGTCATCGTCGATTTCTGGCATTACCTCCAAGGCAGCAAAACTTGTCTGGCGCTTGCCTGCTGCGTTAAATGGAGAAATTCTTACCAGCCTGTGAGTACCCTTTTCATTTTTCAGGTATCCATAGGCGTTTTCGCCCTCAATTATAAGGGTTGCGCTCTTTATTCCTGCCTCTGTGTCATCCTGGAGGTCAACCAAGGTGACCTTGAAACCCTTCTTCTCTGCCCATCTTGTGTACATTCGAAGAAGCATCTGGGCCCAGTCCATGGCGTCCACTCCGCCGGTTCCCGCATGTATGGAAATAATGGCATTGTTGTGGTCATACTTTCCGTCCAGAAGCGTGTCTAGCTTCAGAGTCTCCAAATCTTCCAAAAGAACGTTGAAAGAGCTGACAATAGTGTCAGCTTCTTCCTCGTCTTCCAGTTCCTCAGCGATTTCAATGAGCGCAGGCATATCCTGAAAGCCTTTCTCGATAGCGTTATACTTATCCAGACGGGCTTGCAGATTTTTCTTCTGTTTCAGCAGTTCCTGAGCCTTTTCTGGTTTGTTCCAGAACTCCGGATCCTGTACGTCTCTATTCAATTCTTCGAGCTTGCCTTTTATGCCATCTAAGTTCAGTGCCGAACCTACCTCTTTCAGGCTTTCCATGACGGAAGGCAGATCTGCTTTCAACTGGTCAAGCTGAATCATCTTTTCCCCCTATTACTGTCTACCGCAGCAGTTCTTGTATTTCTTTCCGCTTCCGCAAGGACAAGGATCGTTTCTTCCGATTTTAGGTTCCTCTCTTCTTACGGTATGCGGTTTGCTTTCTCTATCAGGCACCTGTGCGCTATCTGGAAGCTGTCCCTGGCCCTGCATAGCGCGAGTAGTCTGATCATCAACGTATTCGGACTTAGACGCTTCGCCGATTTCAACAACAGCTTTTCTTTCAGTCTTAGTTTCAACAGTTACGTTGTAGCAGTACTTAACAGTATCTTCCTGAATAGCTGCAATCATCTGCTCAAACATGTCAAAACCTTCCTGGGCGTATGCCGCAGCAGGGTCCTGCTGTCCCAAAGCACGAAGACCGATACCTGATTTCAGCTGATCCATTGCATCAATGTGATCCATCCATAGGTTATCAACTACACGAAGCAGAATCATTCTTTCAACTTCTCTCATCTGTTCAAGTCCGATTTCTGTTTCCTTAGCTGCGTATAGGTCTTCAAGTTCCTTAATTACTGACTCGCGAAGTGATTCTTCAGTCATTGCATTAAGTTCATCTACTGTATACTTACTCTTGCCTCTATAGCTGTTTCCAACAAGCTTACGAACATTCTTTGTTAAAGTTTCAAAATCCCATTCTTCTGGATACTTGGATCCAACAACAATTGGGTCAATAATTGAATTAACCATTGTGTGCATCATGTTCATAATGTATTCACGAAGGTCATCCCCAAATAGAACCTTGCGACGTTCATCATAAATGATTTCTCTCTGCTTGTTCATTACATTGTCATACTGCAAAACGTACTTTCTGATACCGAAGTTCTTACCTTCAACCTTCTTCTGCGCACCTTCAATTGACTTAGATAAAACGCCTGCTTCAATAGCTTCGTCCTCTTCCAGACCCATTCTACCAACTAGCTTCTGCATTCTTTCTCCGCCAAACAGCCTCATAAGCTCGTCTTCAAGAGAAATATAGAACTGAGTCACACCAGGGTCTCCCTGACGTCCAGAACGTCCACGTAGCTGGTTGTCGATACGTCTTGATTCGTGTCTTTCAGTACCTAAGATACAAAGACCACCCAGCTCTCTAACTTTTTCCTGTTCTTCTTTTCTCTCTTCGCGGAACTGATCATGAAGCTCGTTGAATTTCGCTCTTGCAGCATTCAGTTCAGGGTCATTAGATTTAACAAAACTTGTAGCGAAGGAAATCTGCTCATCTGTATATCCCAGCTTGTGCATTTCTCTCTTAGCTTCAAATTCAGGGTTACCACCTAAGATAATGTCGGTACCACGACCAGCCATATTTGTTGCAATTGTAACCATGCCTAGACGACCTGCTTCAGCAACAATTTCAGCTTCCTTGTCATGCTGCTTAGCATTCAGTACGTTATGCTTGATTCCTCTTTTCTTCAGCATTTCACTGATAAGCTCGGATTTTTCAATTGAAATAGTACCAACCAAAACTGGCTGTCCAGTTTCATGAACTTCTGCAATTTTATTAGCAAGTGCTAAGAACTTGCCCTTCTCAGTCTGGTAAACTGCATCATCCTCGTCAACTCTGGCAATTGGTTTATTTGTAGGGATTACTACAACGTCCATGTTATAGATATCTCTGAATTCATCTTCTTCAGTCTTTGCTGTACCAGTCATACCAGCTAACTTGTTGTACATTCTGAAGTAGTTTTGAAGTGTGATAGTTGCAAGAGTCTTGGACTCTGAACGAACTAGCACATGTTCCTTTGCTTCAATAGCCTGGTGCAGACCGTTGCTGTATCTTCTACCAAACATCAGACGACCTGTAAATTCGTCAACGATTACGATTTCTCCGTCCTTAACGATATAGTCTACGTCGCGCTCCATAAGATTTCTTGCCTTTAATGCCTGAAGAACGTGGTGGTTGATTTCCATATTTTCAGGATCACCATAGTTTTCTACGTTGAAGAATGCTTCTGCCTTAGCAACGCCTTCGTCAGTAAGAGAAACCTGCTCATCCTTTTCTTCTACAGTGAAATCAGCTTCCTTAGTCAGACCCTTTACGAATCTGTCGGCCTTCTGATAAAGGTCAGTTGATTTTTCTCCGTGTCCCGAAATGATCAGAGGAGTTCTAGCTTCATCGATTAAGATGGAGTCAACTTCGTCGATGATGGCATAGTTAAGTTCTCTCTGCATCAAATCTTCCTTGTAGATAACCATGTTATCTCTCAGGTAATCGAAACCAAATTCGTTGTTTGTTCCGTATGTAATATCAGCATTGTAAGCCGCTTTTCTTTCTTCATTGTCAACGCCGTGAATAACCACACCAACAGTCAGGCCAAGGAATGAATAAAGCTTACCCATCCACTCAGCGTCACGCTTTGCCAGGTAGTCATTGACAGTGATTACATGAACTCCCTTGCCTTCTAGTGCATTCAGATATGCAGGAAGAGTAGCAACTAAAGTCTTACCTTCACCTGTCTTCATTTCGGAAATTCTTCCCTGATGAAGAGCTACACCACCGATTAGCTGAACTCTGAAGTGCTTCATTCTCAGACATCTTGACGCCGCTTCTCTACAAACCGCAAAAGCTTCAGGAAGCAAGTCATCTAAAGTTTCACCATTCTTAATTCTTTCCTTAAACTCGGGAGTCTTAGCCTGCAGTTCCTCATCGCTAAGTGTCTGCATCTGTTCGTCCAAAGCTTCAACTTTATCTACAATTTTTCCAATCTTCTTTACCTCTTTTTCATTAAGGTCTCCAAAGATTTTTTCCATTAAACCCATTCTTTATAGTCCCCTTTCTACTCATCGTCTTCTGGTTTTATATTTACTCGTAAATTAATTTCTATAGATTTTCTCTCATCAGCCTTAGTAACCCGGCCTTCAAAGATTTTATTTCCAACCTCATAAGTAAAGGTGTCTCCCTGCTTAGGCAGTCTATCAAGCTGAAGCACAACCCATCCGTTTACCGTGGTTGCATCCTCCAGCTCCACCTCTTCATCGAAGTAGTCAAACATTTTTTCAACATTTGTGCTTGCCAGAACCCTATAACTTCCGTCCTGAAGTTCAGTAATTCCCTCTGACAAAACCTCATCGTGCTCATCGTAAATATCTCCGACAAGCTCTTCAATTATATCCTCCAGCGTAACAAGGCCAGCCGTTCCGCCGTATTCGTCTACAATAATCGCTATGTGCGACTTGTTATCCTGCAACTTCTTAAGAAGCGCCGCAGCCTTCATAGATCCAGCCACATAAACAACCGGCTTCACGTAATCAGATATGGTTTTCTTAGAACCTGCAATATAGTTGTGGAAGTCCTTCTGGTTCAAAACCCCCAGAATTCTATCCAGATCATCTTCATAGACCGGCAGTCTGGAGTACCCCGTCTCCATAAACAGCTTAGCTACGTCCTTCTTCGTCGAGTCGATTTCAATTGCCTTAATATCTACACGCGGCGTCAAAACATCCCACGCCTCCAAATCGCTAAACTCAATGGCATTCTGAATCAGCTCACTCTGTCCAGCCTCAATAGACCCTTCAGTCTCAGCCTCCTCAACAATTGTCAGCAGCTCATCCTCCGTTATACTTCTGCTGTTATTCAGGTTGAACAATCTAGCAAGCAATAATTTCCACTTGCTAAACAAAAAGTTAATCGGCGTCAAAAGCACCGTAATCGCCTTTATAAACGGCGCTGAAAACATTGCGAATTTTTCTGGACTCTCCTTAGCAAGGCCCTTCGGCGAAATTTCCCCAAATACTAAAACAACAGGTGTAATAACAATCGTCGATAGTGTAGCACCATATTTTGGATACAGCTCAACGAACAGTACAGTTGCAACCGCTGTCATAGCAATGTTCACTATGTTGTTACCGATAAGTATGGATGATAGAAGTGAGTCATATTTCTCTTCCAATTCCAAAACCATCTTCGCCTTCTTGTTTCCGTCTGCAGCCAGGTTCTTCAGCCTTATTCTATTTATGGACGTGAACGCTGTCTCCGTAGCGGAAAAGTACGCTGACAAAATAAGTAACACTACAATAAGCCCAATCGAATACCCTATATGATCTTCCATTTTTTAAATTTTTCTCTCCTTTTTCAATCACATACGAGTCGCTTCTGCGACTCTAAATTATACAGTCTCTCAATTTATTATTTTATCACAAAATCCCTTGAAAATAAAGGGATTTGTGCTGTGGCTGCCAGGGATATACAGCCATTTTCAGTTTACATTGCAATTATGATGAATATGTGTGCTGATGCTGATTAATCGATGAGATATTTCGCGGCGCGCCCATGGAAAAAGGCACCAGTGCGTAATGCCCGATGCCTTTGCTCTCCACATTATTTTTTTACAGTGGTTCTCCCGCTGCATTGAACAATGGTAATTTTTCTAGGAAGATGATGTCGTCTCTGTTCGCAGCATCGCCTTCTGCTAGAACCGTCATCTTTCCAACGATGTTTCCGCCTACTTCATTAACAAGAGTTTCTATTGAATGAAGTGATTCCCCTGTGCTAATAACATCGTCTACGATAAGAACTCTTTTTCCCTTCATCATGTCAGCTTCATGCTGGCCTAGGCAAAGGTGCTGAATGTGATCTGTAGTAATGGAATTAACTTCTACAGTGATTACATTTTCCATGTAAAGTTTTTCACCTTTGCGGGCTACGATGTAGTCGTTAGTTCCTGCCTGTCTTGCCATTTCGTAAGCAAGTGGAATTCCCTTAGATTCAGCTGTAACGATTACGTCAAATTCCGGTGCTTTCTTTAGGAGCTCAGTTGCTGCGGCCTTTGTAATTTCAACATCGCTGAACATAATAAATGCTCCGATATATAGGTCGTCATTGATTTTGCATAGTGGAAGCTGGCGCTTCAGTCCAGCAATTGTCATTTCATAATTCATTGATTTTTCCTCCCAGTCATAACATTTTAGCTATAATTGCTTATTCCTGTGCTAGGACGGCGTCTTCTGTTGCCTGCATTGCTTCCAGAGTTTCGGCCTGAAGCTTTTCCAGTTCCCAGCCGAGCATTTCAGCGCCCTGAGCAATTACCTGACGATCACAGCCGGCAGCAAATTTCTTGTCCTTGTACTTTTTCTTTAATGATTTCAGTTCCATGTCTTTGCAACTCTTGGACGGACGCATCAAAGCAGCCGCTCCCACAAGTCCAGTAAGTTCATCGGTTGCAAACAAAACTTTCTCCATCTCGTGTTCCGGTTTTACGTCACAGCATAAGCCATATCCATGAGAAACTATTGCATGAATCATATCCTCGTCGACTCCGGATTCTCTTAGAAGTTCTGGAGCCTTGGTGCAGTGTTCCTCAGGCCACATTTCGAAATCAATATCATGTAGCAATCCTACTGTTGCCCAAAAGTCTGCATCCTCACCGTAGCCCAGTTTTTCTGCCATGTATCTCATAACAGCTTCAACTGTAAGGCCGTGATGGATGTGAAAAGCCTCTTTGTTATATTTTTTCAATAACTCCAGTGCATTTTCTCTACTTATCATTTTGAAATCATCTCCCATATATACAATTATTTAAGGCGACGTGCATCGCCATGCCCGTCGCCGAAATGTTAAGTTTATTTGCCCAATTGTTTTTTGCTCTCTTATTTTTCTGCTTGCTTTGCCTGCAATCTTTCTTCCTTAGATGGAATCTGCGGAATGATAACTGCAATAAAGATTACGATGCATCCGACTATTTCGATAAAAGTTAGCTTTTCTCCAAGAAGGATGACACCAAACAGTACCGCAAATACAGACTCTAAGCTCATAATTAAAGTAGCAACCGTAGGTTCTGCATCTTTCTGTGCAAGTACCTGAAGAGTATATGCAACTCCTGATGACAGAATACCACAGTAAAGAATAGGGAGCCAGCAATCAATAATGTCTGAAAGCACAGGGTTTTCAAATATTGCCATCAAGATTAGGCAAATAATACCTGCAGTTATGAACTGAATGCATGACAATTTAATGCCATCGCACTTAGGAGAAAAGTGGTCTACTACCATAATGTGACATGCAAAGCAGAATGCACATAGTAATACGAATAAATCTCCTGTGTGTAAAGCGAATCCTTCATTTGATCCAGCCATAGTAAGCATGTAGAATCCAACGATACCCATAGCGACACAAGCCCAGATAATCGGTCTTACTTTCTTGCCTAAAATAATTCCTAGGATAGGAACGATTATGATATAAAGTGAAGTGATGAATCCGGCTTTTCCAGCGTCTGTGTCAAAGAACATACCAAACTGCTGAAGGCTGCTGGCAATACATAGCGCTACACCACAGCAGATACCACCGATTAGAGTAGTCTTATCAATGAACTTCTCTTCCCCACCTTCAGCAGGCATTTCATCGCCTATTCCCTTCTTGCTGAAAATAAAGATTACTGGTATAAGAACCAGGCCTCCGATGATCATACGGACTCCGTTATATGTGAACGGCTCCAGTACAGTTCCGGCCTTCTGGGCAACGAAAGCCGAGCCCCAAATTAGAGCTGTGATCAGTAACATAATGTTACTCTTCATTTTTTTCCCCATGTCTAATAAATCCTCTTTCAAAAAATAATGTCTTAGGTGCCAAACTTGAACGCTCAAACACCCACCATCATTATATTCAATTTTCACCTGCTTTACAAGCCGAAAAACTTTAATTCTTCACAAATTTGTGATATTATATCGATGTATGCGTGCGCAGATTTTTATTATAGTTGGGAGGAAGAAAATGGACAAGGAAAAAAGACTTTATAAGCTGATTGGGAGCATCCCTTCAGTCGATGAAAAAGCCATTAAAGAAGCCAGGGATAGGCAGGCTTATCTGGCGAAACCACCTGGAAGCCTGGGCGCTCTTGAGGATATATCTGTTAAAATTGCCGGTATTACAGGTAAGGCCGTTGGAAATGATGTAACCAAGCAGTGCATCGCTGTTATGTCCGCGGACAACGGCGTTGTTGCTGAAGGTGTAGCATCCGCTCCTCAATCCGTAACTCTTTCTCAGACTATTAACTTTACAAGAAGATACACAGGTGTAAGTTCTATGGCAAAATATTTCGGCATCGACCTGCTAGTTACTGATGTAGGCGTTGCAATGGAAATCCCACAGGAGCTTTACACTGACTCTATGCTTACAGAAGACAACAAAATTCCTGTTAGGATTGTAAATAGAAGAATCGCAAATGGTACAAAGAACCTGGCAAAAGAGCCCGCTATGACTAGAGAGCAGGCTGTTGAGGCTATGCTTATTGGCTTCGAGGCTGCCGACGCTGCGAAAAAATCGGGAGCTCAGCTCTTTGGTATTGGTGAAATGGGCATCGGTAACACTACTACAAGCTCCGCGCTTTTAAGTGCTTTAACTGGAGCAAAGGCTGAGGACCTTGTTGGGCGCGGCGGCGGGCTAAATGACGAGGGCCTAAATAAGAAGGTTCAGGTAGTAAGGGATGCGGTGAACATGTACTGCATGGGTGACCCAATTGATAAGCTTGCAAACGTTGGAGGTTTTGATATTTGCGCTATGGTAGGCGCCTTCCTCGGTGCTGCTGTTAACAGAATGCCTGTCGTAGTTGACGGATTCATTTCTATTGTTGCGGCTTGCTACGCCAAGGAGCTTAATCCGAAGGTTGTGGACTACATGTTTGCATCGCACAAATCTTTTGAAATTGGCTACCAGATCGCCATGGACAGACTTGGACTGAAGCCTATGTTTGACCTTTCCATGAGACTTGGAGAAGGCAGCGGCTGCCCAATCGCATTTAAGATAATCGAGACGGCTATCGCGTCTATGAACATAATGAAAACTCTCGATGAGGCGTCCATTGACGGCGACTATCTGGAGGAAATCAGAAGGGATAATTTGTTCTAATGAATGTTTTTATAAGTGGTGGTTGCAAGAACGGCAAGTCCATGTATGCCCAGGAAATTGCTCGTGATATGGCCCGCGAGCAAGGCGTTCCTCTGTATTACCTTGCGACGATGATTCCCGTTGACGATGAGGACCGGGCGCGAATTAAAAGGCATATTGGCGAGCGCGAAGGTTGGGGTTTTACAACAATCGAGCAGGGGCGCAACATTCTTGTGGCTTTGGATCAGGAGGATGTGGATCCTCGCGGGGTTTTTCTCCTAGACAGCGTTACGGCGTTACTTTCTAACGAAATGTTCCAGCCGAATTTTGTCACTGATTTTCAGGCTGGCCCAAGGGTGTCGGCGGATCTAGTCCAGTTCTCAAAACTCACAGGGAACACAGTTTTTGTTTCTGACGGAATTTACTCCGACGCTCGAATTTTTGACGAATATACAGAAGGCTATCGTAAGGCTCTTGCCACTGCAGACAAGGCCCTTGCTAAAGTTTGCGACCAGGTAATCGAAGTGGCTTACGGCCACAGGCATTTCTATAAGTAGAGGTATAAAATATGAAGTTTATTACTGCTTTTTTCATGGCATGGGGTAATTTCATTACGCTCCCTTGTCCGCTGAAAAAATGGGATAACAATTTAAAGAACCTGATGTTGGCGTTTTTGCCGGCTGTGGGGGCTGTTGTTGGAGTTCTGTGGATGGTGCTTTTTGTCGTTTTGCGCTCTCTGAATGCCCCGGTTTCTCTTGCATCTCTTGCTATGGTTTTCTATATTTTCGCTATTTGCGGTTTCATGCACATGGATGGATATATGGACTGTATGGATGCAATTTTATCTAGACGCCCTCTTGAGGACAGACAGAGAATTTTAAAGGACTCCAATGTTGGAGCTTTTGCTGTTGTAACCTTGGTATTTTTAGTTCTCGCCTGGTACGCGGCAATGAATATAGCGCTGCCTGTCAGCGACCAAATAAGCTTTCTGCTTATTCCTGTAATAAGCAGAGGCATGGCTGGATCTTTTGTACTGTCTTATAAGCCTATTGGACACAGTCAGTATGTAGAGGATTATAAGCAGCCTAACAGAGGAAAATACCATGCTGTTGTTCTTGTTCAAATGGCTGTAATCGTTACTATTGCTGTAGTCTTTACATATATGTATTCTGCATCTGTCTTAGGTGCAGGAGTGAAAACTTGCCTCATTAATATGGCAATTCTCATAATTGTGCAGGCAATCGCATCTTTCATAGCTTGTGCCTACGCAAGAAAGCAGCTAGGAGGTATGAGTGGCGATATTGCTGGCTACACTATTTGTTTCAGTGAGCTTGCTGGCATTTTCACTCTGGCTCTTACTCAGTATTACACAGCAATGTTTGTTATGCCGATTTAAAAGTCGGCATAAATTTTGGTCGGCATAAATTTAAAGCAACATATATTCACGGAGGAATTCTTATGATATTAGTGTTTGGCGGAGCTTACCAGGGCAAGCTTGACTATGTTTTAGAAAAATATAACCTAAACAAGGATGATGTAGAGAGATGCAACGTTGGGAAGGCCTCTTTGGGTTTTGATAAAAAGGTAATTTACGGCCTGGATAAGTTTATCTTTGCTTGCGTTAAGGAAGGCGTAGAGGCTAAGGAAGTTTTAGTAGAAAATTTAGATAAGCTGCAGGATAAGATTATTATCTGCGATGATATTTCCCAGGGAATCGTGCCTCTGGACAAAGATGAGCGTGAGTGGCGTGAGGCTACGGGAAGGGCCATGGTTGCTTTGGGGAAAATGGCTGATGACGTTTACCGCGTGTTCTGCGGACTTGCGACGAAGATAAAATAGGAGAGTATATGGAATCGAAGATTTTTTTAATTAGACATGGAATAACGGAGGGGAACCTGAACAGCTGGTATTATGGCGCCTCAGATATTCCTCTAGCGCAGGAGGGTGTGGACAAGGTTACCCGCATGAAGGAGGCTGGCTGCTATCCTGAATTTGCTGAGGACGCTCAATATGTGACTACTGGTCTTACTAGAACTGAGCACACTCTTGAGCTAGTTGTTGGACCTCGTGAACACAAACAGATTACTGACTTACAGGAAATGAAGTTTGGGGAATATGAGTGCGTTGCCTTTGACGATGTTAAGGAGGACCCTGTTTTTCTAGAGTGGGGATATGACAAAACCGGCGATGTAGCCCTTCCCGGTGCTGAAAGTCTCAACCAGTTTAAGGCCAGAGTACAAAGAGGTCTGGATGAGTTAATTGCAATTCACAGGTTGGGTGAGCTGGCTCACAGACACAATGGAAAGCCGACTCATACGGTTATGTTTTGTCATGGTGGCGTTATTTCCTGCATTATGGGGGATCTTTTCCCTGAAGATGCGGAGACTATTTGGGATATGATGCCAGATCCAGGTGAAGGCTTTATCCTAAATGTTGAGGGTGGCAAGCCTGTATCCTATGAGAAAATTGTAGACACTACTAAAGAAGCAAAGAAAGAAGACGATCTTTCTTTCGATGGCCTTCTTCCTGATTAATACTTATGATTATTTTACTGCCCACATTACCAATTCAACTTGGTATCCGGGCAGTAATTTTACTTCTAGGGCTTTTCTGCACGGAAACGGATTGTCTGGCATAAGCTCTCTATATATCTTGTTAAAATCTCCCCATTTATCTAGGTCTTCCATATAAACTTCAACATTGAAGACATTAGTAAGGTCGCAGCCCGCTTCTTTCAGAAAGGCTTCGCAGGCCAAAATCGTATTTCTTGCCTGGGTTTCTATATCCTCAGGAATCGTTCCGTCATAGTCATCACAACAAATGCCAGAGGTTACTACAATTTCCTTGCCTTCTATGGAAAGAACAGGTGCGAAGGGATAGCCCGTAGGCTCTTTTATATATTTTTCAGGTAATGTCTTTGTCATTTTCTCATTCTCCTCATCTTGCTGAATTTTCTACAGTATACCATAGAATCTCATGAGCAACACTAATTTCTTCTTTTATAGTATACGGATATTCCTATATTACAGTATTGACTGTGTGCTTGGATGCTAGTATTATTTAGGTAATATCAACGGAAGTTATACACCCTGAAAAGGAAAATACTGAAATGGAGTTTTTAACATGATTAGAACTGAATATCACTTATTGCCAATCGTTATTTGGTCATGTGTTGCCATTTATTTACTATACAGATATATCAAAAATTGCATAAAAAATAACAAGAAAAGAAAGTAATATATTATTTTCTAACAAAAAGTCGATACCCTTATCCATCCATTACGACAGTCAGGGTATCGCCTTTTATTGACACATTATTGATTTAAAAAGATTAATAAATTTGTTCTCGCATTATATATATTTTATTTGCCGTTAATTTCTTCAACAGCGTGAGTAAGCATTTCAATTGCTGCAGGAATTGCATCTTCGTCAAGGTCAAACTCTGCATTGTGAAGAGTCTGAGTTGTATCAGTGCCGATTCCGATGTATGTTGCGATTCCGCCATGTTCTTGAACCTTGTTCATCATTACTGATGCGTCATCGCTTCCGCCTACATTGCCCTCAAAGTAAATCTTTGAGAACCAAGGAGTCTTTTCTGCTGCGCGCTGTACGATTTCCATAATAGCATCGTCACTTTCGCCTGCAGGAGTTTCTCCCAGGTCAACTACTGTATATGTTAAGTCATATGCTCTTGAAGCGCCTTCGATAATGTCAAATACACGCTTTCTTGCATAGTCTGTAACCTCTCTGTTTACGCCTCTGTACTCAACATTCATATCTGCCTTACCTGCAATAGTGTTAATTGCAGTTCCTGCGTTTAAGATACCAACGTTTACGCGGAACATTCCGGCTTCGTGTGGTGCAATGGCATGAATGTTAAGAGCCGCTGTACATGCGGCAAGTAATGCATTTTTACCTTCCTGAGAAGCTCCGCAAGGGTGTGCTTCCTTTCCGTGGAAAGTGAAATCCAGTTCATCATAAGCTAAGAAGTCTTTGCATCCACAACAAATTGTGTTTGATGGAAGTGGATGTCCTTCAGCTGTAAGCGCCATATGAACTGAAAGGAAGTATTCAACATCGTCAAGATGTCCGTGGTCCACAATTGACTGTGCTCCATGATAGCTTTCCTCAGCCGGCTGGAAAATTACCTTGAACCTACCCTTTAACTGATCCTTCATCTCTAGAAGTTTTGATGCAACGCCTAGACCGATGGCAGTGTGCGCATCGTGACCGCAAGCGTGTACACAACCGTCATTGCATGAGATGTATCCCTCGTCGAAAGGTCTGAATCCTTCCTTCTGAGGTTCGTCGTATGGTAAGCAGTCTATATCAAAACGGAAAGCGGTCACAGGTCCTTCTACTCCTGTGTCTAGTTCCACGATTACACCTGGATAACCCTTTGTACGCTCTACGTACTCTGGTTTCGCACCCTGTGCAATTGCTCTTTCCATTTCAGCTTTCTTTTCTTCATCACTAAGCATTTCGAAGCCGATAGATTCTTCTCTAACAACATCGGGACCCATAATTGCCTTGTATCCCATGTCTTCTAGAATTTCTGCAATTCTTGCGCTTGTTCTGATTTCTCTCCATGCTAATTCTGCATAGTGATGAAATTCTCTACGATATTCTATAAATTTGTTCAATTTCACTGCCTCCTAGATGCTTTTTTTATGCTTCTGCTGCAGTTTCAGTGTTTTCTCTTGAACCTGGCTGGATGTTTAATTTTTTTCTGTATCTATCCCAGATAACAAGTGTTACAATACCGATTGCAAAGCAGATGCCGATTCCTGTGAACATATAATCATATCCCTTGTCTCCGAATACGTCAAGTACTTTACCGAATAAATATGGAACTGCTACTTCTGGGAAGAATCCGATTGTTGAGATAACGCCTACTGCTGTACCTGCAACGCTTAGTGGAATTCCACCTTCGTCCATCATTGACCATACTAAGCTGTATCCACCGTACATACCAACGTAAATAATGATACAAAGTGCGATGAATAATGTTGAACTCATGCTGTGCATGAATACCATCATGAATGTAGGAATCATCATCATTGTGAATGTTACGTATAATACTCTTGATCTTCCGAATTTATCAGCAAGGGCACCGCCACCAAAGGATGCTACCGGACGTACGTACTGAGCTGCGATTGTAATGATCGCTGCAGCTGCTCCAGCCATTCCGAATGCTGATGTTGAGTATGGTGTGAAATAATAGAACGCGATGTTCATTGTATATGTACAGCAAAGGATGATTGATAAGAACCAAACTGCTGGCATTTTTAATACTTTAAGAACTCCTTCAACTGTAATCTTTTCTTTCTTTTCTTCAACTACAGCTACCTTTTCCTTCTCGCTTCCCTTTAGTAGGAAGAATACTAAGATACCTAATACGATTGCGATTACTGAGTAGTAGATGATTACTCCGTTTAGTCCGCCTACGTCTCCTGCTTTCTTGCTGAAGTATGCGAAGATTGATACGATACATACGCCGTCAATTGCATACACGATTCCTCTTCCTCCGTCGAAGAATCCGAATGCCTTACTTTGTTCGTTTTCGTTTGAGATTTCACGTAAGCTCTTTACTACTGCTGGCCAGAATGCAAATAGTGAAGTGAATCCCCATAATGCATAGATAGCAAGTAATACATAGTAGCCAGGGTTTAACATGTGGATGAATCCACCGATACCTGTTAAGATAAGTGATACTGTCATTAACTTTCTAGTTGATACCATGTCGGCTACAACTCCGCCGAACAGGTAGGAAATCATACCGAATAATCCGAAGATCGATCCGAATGTACCCATCTGAGCGTTTGTCAGATGATATGTAGTTAGGTATGCGTCATAGAAATATGATCTGAAGTACGGTAGACCGTAAATCATTGCACCTGCTACTGTGATAACTACTAGATGGAAAATGTGCTTCTTTAATTTAGAAGTTTGTTGTTCTGCACCCATTTTTTCGTTCTCCTTTTCAATTACATTTTCTTTTTTCGTTCATAAATGATTGCGTTATAAAATCTACCTACATCATAGTTATTTTTCAGCAACATTAAAGTACCATCAAAAATTAAAAAGGACTATCTTTAGTCCATTGGAACTTTGTCGATAGTCCATTTTTTGTGTTTATTTTGTGAAAATTCATGGTGATGAATGCATATACCATTCAACTATTCGTTCATCTCATCAAGAACCTGTCCAATAACCTTAATGCCCTTAATAATATCCTCGTCGCTAACCTTGGAGAAAGATAGTCTGATATGTCCATAGTCATTTTTATTCAGGTAAAAAACCCTTCCAGGGTAAACAATTACATCTTGCTCGGCTAGCCTCTTGCATAGAGCCTTCTCGCTTATACCCTTTTTCAGGCGACACCAGACAGTAAGACCTCCATTTGGCTTATTGAAGCACAGGCCCTTTTCCCTTAGTTTATCAAGCTCTGAGCACATAAGGTCTCTTTTATATTTGTAATGCTCCTTTAGGACAGCTGTTCGCTCCCTCATCTGGCCGCTTTCCATATATTCATTGAGGAAATATTCCCCTATGTTTCCAACAATAGTCTCGTCCAGGTTCAGGGCACGCCCCATCATTTCAACTAAATCTGTTGGCCCTACTAAATATCCGGTTTTTACGGCATAAGGAAAAAGTAAGGTAAAACTGTTGATATAAACAACTAAATGATTGATATCTAGCAAATACAGCGATGGTATATATCTCTCGTCATACTTGAAATCGTAAGGATAATCATCTTCAATAATTGGAACGTTGTAGGTGTTTGCAAGCTGAAGAATTTTCTTGCGCTTCTCCAAAGACGTTGTAATTCCAGTAGGATTGTGGTAATTAGGCATGGTGTATATAAACTTTGGCTTGAACTTTCTTATGGATGCCTCCAGGGTCTCCATATCCATCCCGTCTTTTTCCATTGGAACTGGAATTACCTCAATTCCGTAGTTGCACATAATGCTCATAATATCAGGTACAACAGGCTCCTCAACGATAACCCTGTCCCCCGTTCTCAGGTACAGCAGGGTCAAATAGCTAATGGCCTGGTTTGTCTCCGCCACAATTTGAATGTTTTTTGGTTCAACCTCCATATTGCGCTCTTCCAGGAAATCGCAAATATTTTTCTTTAGCCTTTCTGTTTCAGCGCCCAGAGTCTGGGTGTCACCATCATCTTCACCTCTGAAAATTCTTTCGACCACATGCTTCATGCCGCTGACGGGAAAAACTGAGTTATCCATTATCATTCCGCCAAAGTTAATAGCCTCTTTATTGGCAAAATTCTGATAATAAATCTCGTTGAAATCCCTAGCTTCCTTGCTATATTCATACTTCATCCCCTTTTCAAGAGGGAAAAACCTTCTTGAAAAGTCCTGGTTCACTGACTCGCCTACAAAATATCCCTTAGGTTTAACCGACGAAGCCGTTACAATTCCACTGCTCACCAGTTCCCCGTATGCCCTGACTACAGTATTTCTGTGTACTCCTAACTCCTCAGCCGGCTTTCTTTCAGAGGGCAGCTTGGTTCCACGAGGCAGCTGTCCATTTTCAACCATCTGTTCAATTTCAATGGCAATCTGCTCATATACGGGAATTGCACTTTCCCTATTTAAACTTATCTTCATAATTCCTACTCCATATCAAATGCAGGTAGTCCAAAAATTCTCAATTATGCAAACTTTCTAGTCCAAAACACAGTTTTTTGGTACAGCACTTTTTTAACAATTATTTAACAATCTTTCGGCAAACTCTCGTAAATCCTATTTTTTATAGTTTGCAATTGCCTCTGCAATTTCGCTCAAGTACTCCCAACGCCCCATTTTCTCCGTAAGTTCTTCCTCTTTGGCGTCCTTTTCCTTTTGAAGTTCGTTGAGTTTCCCATAGTCGCTGCCGCACTTGCCCATTTCCTTGTCGATTTCAGCAAGTCTCTCCTCCAGCTCGGCGATTTCGTCGTCGATGGTCTCGTACTCCTTCTGCTCCTTATATGTAAACTTCGGCTTCGCCGCCACCTGTCTGTTAGGGTCTCGGCTATTCCCTAGGTTATCCAAACCTCTAGCCTCAGCCTCAGCTTTTTTCTTTTCCTTAGCCTCCTGCTTGGCGATTTCAACCTCTTCATCCTTCTTTGCCTTGTAATCGCTATAGCTTCCGTTATAGTTTCCTATACGTCCGCCTTCCTCAAAGGCAAAGGTTCTTCTAGTAGTCCTGTCCAGAAAATACCTGTCATGGGATACCACAATTAAGGCCCCCTCGAAGTCATCTAGATAGTCCTCTAGAATTGTCAATGTGTTAATATCCAGGTCATTAGTAGGCTCGTCTAGAATCAAAACATTAGGAGCCTTCATCAAAACGCTAAGTAAATATAGCCTTCTCTTTTCTCCACCAGATAAGTGCTTAACAAGCACTGAATGCATGTGAGGTGGGAAAAGAAAACGTTCAAGCATCTGAGAAGCGGAAATATAGCCGTCGGTGGTTTTGATATTGGTTGCAATATCCGAGACGAACTTGATTAACCGCGCATCCTCGTCAAGCCCCTCATTGTGCTGAGAGAAGTAGCCGATCTTCACCGTCTCGCCACGTTCGATCCAGCCTTCGTCTGCCTCGATATTTCCCATAATCATGTTAAGCAAAGTGGTTTTGCCGCAGCCGTTAGGGCCTACAATCCCGACTCTGTCATTACGAAGAAGCACATATTCGAAGTCCTTAATCAGCTGCCTTTCCCCATAGGACTTAGAAATGTTGTTGATTTCAATAATCTTGCGGCCCAGACGACTGGATACAGACGTCATCTCTATGGTAGAATCATCTATTTCCAGCTTGCTGTCCTCCAAGTCGTGGAAGCGCTGAATTCTGCCTTTGGCCTTTGTAGTACGGGCCTGAGCGCCTCGCCTAATCCATGCCAATTCCTTCTTATATATTGAAAACCTTTTGCGCTCCGATGCCAGCTCCATTTCCTTTCTGGAGGCTTTGGTCGTAAGGTAATAATCGTAATTTCCCTCATAGGAGTAAAGAATGCCGTTGTCAATTTCCACGATGACATTGCAGATTCTGTCCAGGAAGTATCTGTCGTGGGTAATCATAAAGACAGCACCCTTATATCGAGTCAGATAGTCTTCCAGGAAAATTATAATCTCGCTGTCCATGTGGTTAGTAGGCTCGTCGAGAATCAAAAGATTGCTTTCGCATGCTAGCACTGCTGCAATTGCTACTTTCTTACGCTGTCCACCTGACAAGGTTTTCATCTTGGCACTGAAATCGAAAAGGCCCAGCTTAGTAAGCATGCTCTGGCACTCATATTCCTCGCAAGGAAGGTGCTGCATTTTGGCATATTCCATGGCTTGCTCCATTATTGTCATCTCACCATCAAAAGGTGGATTCTGCGGCAGGTATGCCCTCATCAGCTGATTGGAAGTGGTTATAGTACCTCCTTCTTCCTCTACAACACCTGCAATGATTTTCAGCAAGGTAGATTTTCCACTGCCGTTAACGCCGATTAGTCCTATTTTATCTCCTGAATTAATTGTAATATTTATATCATCTAAAAGTCTTTTTTCTGTATAACTTTTTTTAATATGTTCCGCTGATAGTAGAATCATTCTCTAAAATATCCTCCTGGTTTAATAGTAAACGCTCTTAATATTCTACCATATCTCTTATATTCCTTGCCATCTTTACTTTCATAAAATATAATAGAATGTAGAGAAATCACTGAAATCACAAAGATAAAGACTATTGGAGGAATTTACAAAATGCCTAATTACGATTTTACAAAACTGCAAAACGGCAGTGATATAAGAGGTGTTGCTCTTGAAGGCGTGGAAGGCCAGACAGTCAACCTTACTGAAACAGCTGTAGAAAGACTTTCTCTTGGCTTCCTTTACTGGCTAAGCAATATGACCGACAAGAAGCCTTCTGACCTGACAATTGCTATTGGCCACGACCCCAGACTTTCCGGCGAAGCAATCGCCGAAGCCTTTACGAAAGCCGTTTCAACAAAAGGCGCTCAAATTCTTGATGCAGGCCTGGCCTCAACTCCAGCTATGTTCATGTCAACAGTATTCCCAGAATACGACTGCGACGGCGCTGTTATGATTACAGCCAGCCACCTTCCATGGAACAGAAACGGCCTAAAATTCTTCAGCAAGAACGGCGGTCTGGAAAAAGGCGATATTACAGATATCATCACCTTTGCTGAATCAAATTCAATTCTGAATTCCATGGTTCCAAGCGCACCTAAGGAAGTAAAGTCAATTCCACTTCTAGACACATATTCTGCACATCTTCGCAAACTGATTATTGATGGCGTAGGTGAAGGCGAAAAGCCACTGGAAGGCATGAAAATTACAGTAGATGCAGGAAATGGTGCAGGTGGATTCTACGCGACAAAGGTTCTAGAACCATTAGGTGCAGATGTTTCTACAAGCCAGTTCCTAAAGCCGGACGGAAGCTTCCCTAACCACGCTCCAAATCCGGAAGACAAGGCGGCTATGAAGTCAATCTGTGATAAGGTAAAAGCGTCAAATGTAGATCTAGGCCTTATCTTCGATACAGACGTTGACCGTTCATCAGCCGTTGACGAAAACGGTAACGAAATCAATAGAAATGCCATCGTTGCAATGGCTGCTGCTCTTATCGCCATAGAACATCCGGGAACAACAGTTGTTACAGACAGCATTACAAGCAATCAGCTGACAGTATTCCTAGAAGAATGTCTAGGCCTGAAGCATCTTCGCTTCAAGCGTGGCTACAGAAACGTTATTAACAAGTCCATCCAGCTTAACGACTCCGGCGTTGACAGCCAGCTAGCCATCGAAACCTCCGGCCACGGCGCTTTCAAGGAAAACTACTTCCTAGACGATGGAGCATACCTGGCAACAAAAATCGTTATCAAAACAGCCAAGCTTAAGAAGTCCGCAACTCCAATTTCTGCAATTTTAAGCTCACTTCAGCACCCTGTAGAAGCTGAAGAAATCAGATTCCCAATTACAGCCGAAGATTTCGGACCATGTGGAGACAAAATCCTAGCAGAACTGGAAAATCTCTTCGGATCCGGTCAAATCAAGGGCGCAAATCTCGTATCGCCTAATTACGAAGGGATAAGAGTTGACTTCAATTTACCTGAATTTACAGGTTGGTTCTTACTTCGTAAGTCACTTCACGATCCAATTATGCCGCTGAACATCGAAAGTGATACTGAAGGTGGTTGCATGGAAATTCGCAAGGTGCTTAAACCACTTCTTGCAGGATACACTGAATTAAATACTGAGGCACTTTAGTATATGCAGCCTGGCCGCGGGCTATATATTAAAGGAATTTAATTTCTCAAAAACAATTAATGTTTTCAGAAGCAGCAAATGCTCGATGACCGGCTAATTACGCCAGCACCGAGCATTTATTTTTCCCTATAAGTTTTACCTTATCTGTAAATTCCGTATTTAATCTTTATTCTTTCTAGCTTTTCAATCATAGGATTTCCAATTACGAATATGCTTACTGCAGCTGTAATTCCGTGATACAAGTCATAAGGCAAACCAGAAATGTACAGCATTCTCAAAGTATTAAAGCTAATATCACTTCCCGGAAGACCGCTCGACGTAAACATTGCCGCAATATTCATAATTCCCCCATAAATAATAACCGTAGTAAACAAGGTAAAAACAGTCAGACTTATGCTATCCACAGGCATTCTCTTTCTCTGAAGCAAGGCTCCAACTAAGAGTCCTAAGGCTCCAAAGGCATAAACTCTCCATCCCCAGAAAGTTGTATCTTTTCCCGGAACAAAGATATATGTGATATAGGCGACAACAATTCCAAAGAAGACGCACATAACAGGTCCCATTACCACTCGGAAAACTCTGGATTTCCTTTCTTCAAGAGCTGCTCCCGAGAATTCGCCTTCCCCATTGATTTCCTCGTATCTGTTTTTAACGGTAACCTTGTTGAAAGTCAAGCCAGCCAGGAATCCCAGCAGCCCCCAACAAAACATCTGCCACGGCGACCAAGGTCCCTGCCCCATATAGAAATTGCAAACAAAACGTCCTAACGCGCCTACCATAAAGCCAGCCTCAGGCCCAAGGGCAACGCCAGAAATAATAATCATGGCAGTACCGATCTGGATTGGCACTGTTACATGGAAGAAAAGCTGAGCGGCCACAGTAATAGCCGTCATCATAGCTATAATAACCACTTCCCTAGCCTTAGGCTTTCTCTTCTCGTAAATCATGAAAAAAGGAACCATAGTGTAAATAACTATAAGTAAGCTGGTAATCATATACCTAGCGCCATCTAGCACAAGTGTACTGAATAAAATTGTAGCCGGCATCAGAATAAAGATAAACAGCGCCGCCACAAGAGTTCTCTTTTTTGCAGCTTTCTGCCCTATTTCATCCAGGTTTCTTCTATCCACTGAGCAACCTCCTCCCATGTGATTCCTTCAGGGAACCATCTTCTTACGATGCGGTTAGCTGATGTTGTATAGAAGCTGTTTCCTGCAAAGAATTCCTTCGGCGTCCCTTCAGAAACTACATCTCCATCAAAGAACATTGCACATCTATCTGCATATTCCGCACAGAACTCAATGTCATGAGAAACCATAAATATGGTAACTCCTGATGCAACGAGCTTATGAAGCACTCCTGCCAAAGTAATCTTAAAGAATGGATCCAGGCCCTTAGTCGGTTCGTCAAGAAGCAGAATTTCTGGATTTAAAAGAAGGATTTTTCCCATAGCCAGTCTCTGCTGTTCGCCACCCGACAAGTCATAAGGGTGAGATTTTCTCAAATGCTCAATTTCCATAAGTGCTAACATCTTCTCAATTTTATCAATTTTCTCTTCGTCTGAAATCTTCTCATAGTACAAAGCTTCCAGAAGCTCTTCCTCCACGGTGATCTCAGTGAACAGAGCCTGTGGGTTTTGGGGTAACATAGAAACCTTGCTCTGGTCAACCTTCACGCTACCCCTCTGCGGTTTGATAATGCCGTTAATAGCCTTCAGGGTAGTGGACTTACCGGCGCCGTTTCCGCCTAGCAAGCAGAAAAGTTCACCCTTTCTCACCGAAAGATTCAACCCTCTAAGTACATCCCCCGAGTCCTTGCTATATTTGAACCATAAGTCTTTTACCTTAATTACTTCCTCGCAGGCGCTCTTGTCACCGTCTTCTTTTCTATCAAAACCTCCAGCCCAAGCAGCTTCTTCTTTATCATTTAAGAAGCTTTCCAGCCACAGTCTGCCCTCTCTAATAGTCAGCGGAGAAACTTCCTTATCATTTCTCTTGTACACAGGAACTCCTGCACCCCTGCACTGAGAATAAATCTTCATAATAGACGGCATACCGTAGAACATTGGATGCCTGTCATTTTCACCCTCTCCTGCCAGAACATTTCCAATATTCCATGGCTCATCAAAGTCAACAATTTTTCCCTTATCAATTACCATAACCTTGTCCGCCATAGTAAACAATTCTTCTAATCTGTGCTCAGAAATAATAATTGTAGTTCCCAGTTCTCTGTTAATTCTGTAGATTGTCTTCAGAAATTCAGACGCTGCAATAGGGTCAAGCTGTGAAGTCGGCTCATCTAATATCAAGACCTTCGGCTGCATAACCATAATTGAAGCCAGGTTCAAAAGCTGCTTCTGTCCTCCAGACAGCTCACTTACATTCTTTCTAAACCAGGTTTGAATATCAAAGAAGCTGGCCATTTCTGCAACTCTTCTCTTAATAGTGCGATTGTCCAGCCCCAGGCTTTCCAGTCCGAAAGCTAGCTCGTGCCATACCTTGTCGGTTACAATCTGATTATCTGGGTTTTGATGTACGAAGCCGATTTCAGAAGCATTAAGTCTATCGTCTAAATCCGCAATAGCCTTGCCATTATAAAGCACTTCTCCCTCAAGCCTGCCGTAAGGCATTAGATTTTTCTTCAAATGGCGCAATAAAGTACTCTTACCACAGCCGGATTTACCGCAAACTACTATGAACTCTGACTGCTCAACTGAAAAGGTAACATCCTCAAGTGCAGGCTTCACAGCCGTTGGATATGTAAAATTTAAATCTTTAACTCGTATTGTTGCCATTTAAGTTCTCCTATTATATCTATCATTAGTGGAATCATCAGAAGTGCAGTGTATGCTATGAAAGTCACTACAGTCATTAGATCCCAATTTGTAAGTACCACTACCGGATAGTAGTAAATTGAAGTTTTTCCAAGGGCACATCCTATAGCAGCGATGCCTCCACATAGGCCCATTGCTGCTAGCAACATTTTGTCTGTTTGTGTAAGCTTGAATAGGTGGAAGCTAGTTCTTCCCGGAAGTCCGTAGCCTCTCGCTTCCATGGAGTCCGAAGTTTCAATAGCCGCTTCTAGAGACCAGGAAATCAGAATAGAAACCTCTTTTGCTGTCTGACGAAGTTTTGATAAGTAGCTGCCTTTCTGATGGCGTCCCATGCACCTTTGCCCCATGGAGATTTCCTTATATCTGCTCTTTAGAAGTGGTATGAACCTGAAAATCATTGACAAAGTCAACCCCAGCACCGGCGCTATTTTACCAAAGAAATATATCAGTTTGTCAGAAGACATAATCACATTGAAACAGCTGAACCACACGATTACCGAAGACAACAGAACCGCTGCTGCCAGCCCATATAGTAAAGCCTCCAGAGTTATCCTTCCATAGTTCAAATAGAAGAGCACTGTAGCTCCGTTATGAGTAAAGAAAGTATTTATTACCGTCATTATTATCAAAACAGGCACAGTGAATATTATATTTGTCTTAATCGCTTTCTTCCCGTTTAGCAGTATGGAATATGTCCACGAAAAAACAAGGGTCTCAGCAAGAAATGCCGGGCCCGTGGAAAACATGGTTATTCCGATTGTGAAAACAAAGTACATTAGATTAACTGCCGGGTGGCAGCACGCAAAGGTGCTGCCCTCTCCCAGGCCATTCTTAAACATTTTCATTATATCTTTAAATCTTCCCTATAGTTTTACCTTTTTAACCTCGCTATATGTTCCATATACTTTTACGCCGTTTACAGTCTTATATGCGCGAACTTTAACGAAGTAAGTTTTGTTCTTCTTCAGGCCGTTAACCTTTCCAGACACTGTATTTCTATTCTTTACAGTAGCCTTCTTAACGTCTTTGTTGAAGTTGGCGTTTGTTGATGTTGTAATCTGGTAGCCATCGCAAGCAGTTTTTGCTACAGCCTTCTTCCAAGTTGCCTTTAGAGTAGTCTTATTAACCTTTGCAACTTTGGAAATTGTTGTTCCCTCAGGAACTCTGCTCTTATATTCTGCTAGTGCATAGTATGCCTGCTCTGTTGCCATCTGGTTTACTACTGGCTTATAACCTGTTGTTGCCGTATTTACATGTCTGAATCCGCCACTCTTCTCATCATAGAATGTCATAATTGCGTCAACAGCAGACTTTCCATTTTTTACGAATCTCTTATCAGCATTAGGATTGATTCCGCAGGCTGTTAGTCCGCAGATAACTTGCGCGCTACTTTCAGAAGTAGTTGCGCCCATTGTAGAAAAGCCACCTTTGCTATCCTGAATCTTGGATAATGCAGCAACGCCCTTGTCTATTGCTTTCTTAACCTTCGTCTGGTTTCTATAAGGTGCAAGAGCAGATAAAGTCATGCCTGTAATGTCAGGATCAGCTTTTAACCTAGACTTGTTTTTCTCAAAATCTGCTTCTTTAGGATCGCTTACATATAGATTCCATCCACCATCTTTTAACTGTGCATTAAGAATATGGTTGATCAGTTTCTGTTTGGTGGTTGGGTTCTTTACGCTGGCATCCTTTGGAATAGTATAATTCCCTGAATCAAGTGCGCGAAGTGCCCAGATTGGTCCATTTAATCCCTGCCATATTACCTTGTCAAAATCAGCAAGTTTGGCTACCATGTCGTATCCAGCAATATTTGTAGGATCAAGGCCAATTGCGGAATATGCCACTATAACACGTGAATACTCAGTATACTTTCTATCGTGAAGAATCCCCGGAGTTCCGCGGAATCCTTCCTTTACTGCGTCTTCAACGGATTTCTGGTATGAGCTAATGTATTCTTTGGACATGGGGTATCCTGATATTCCAAATCCATACATTACCCACTCTCCGCCTATACTGCCGAATTTCGGTTCTTTTATAGTCTTATAAATAAAGTTACCACATTTCTCGAAGTTTTGATTAATCTCTTTCTGTGTCGCTGCTGAAACGCTTGCTGCTCCACCAAATACTGATGAAGCTACCACTGCTACAGCTAGCAATGCTGATAATAATTTCTTTTTCATTGTTGCTCTCCTCTTTGTTAGTTCGTTTCTATAGTGTTGAACCCATTGAGTTGTCCCCTACATCCTTACCTAAATCGCAAGTATATACCCATTTAATAACGTCTCCATCCTTCAAATAGTATGAGGAACATCCGTAATTAGGGAACCATCCATTTACCTTATACATCCAACCCGATAATTTTCCGCCGTCGAATTCGTAAAGATAATTAATTCCTTCGATATAATATGACTCGAATACCGGTGTATAACTGAATTCAAGCTGAATATCGTTGTTTCTGCAAAGAGCATTTAGCGCATCAAATACCGTGTTTTCTGTCGTTCCCTTATAAGTTGAAGTCTTCAAAATAACTCCATCCTTGGGAATGTAATCTTTAATTGCTGGGTTTTCCAGCTTGCTCATATCCGATGAAAGCGTATCGCATCTGATTTCTAATGTTACTGTTACAGGCTTCGGTTTGCTAGGCTTAAGGGCCGCATTTCCTCCGTTGGAAGCAGTGAAATCATCCTTATTGTCCACAGCAACGTCGGACGGCTTAATGTTTTCTTTTTCCTTATCTGTCAACTTGGAAAGATCCTTCTTAGGCTTGCTTGTTGAATTAGATTTGTTGGACTTGTTGCTGTTCTTATCTTTAGCTTCCTCAGACTTCTTGCTGTCCTTCTTTTCCTTCTTGTCCTTGGTGTCTTTCTTGTCCTTTGCTTCAGCGGCATCCTTATCACTACCATCCGCAACAAGAGTAGTCTGACCATCCGGCAGCTTAGCATCTTTCTTTTCTATGTTCAATCCAACCACAGCCGAAATAATCACAAAAGCTGCCAGAGCCAGAAGCGCATATTTCTTCCTACGCTTGTTCTTTAAGCTGGTAGCCAGTTCATTCTTTCTATCATCGCTCATAAACTATCGCTCTCCTCTCACATTTCCTATGGTTTTCGCATAAAAAAACTGCAAGCGATGTCTCGCCGCAGCCCGTTTTTGCTGGTATCCAAATATTTTACACTTTTTGCTCGTGCTCCTTAGACACGTCAAAACCAACAGCTACGCATGTCTCCTGACTAAAATATCATCATCTTGCTCGCCTTCCCACCGGATTTTTCTTTTGCATTCACCCAGCAGTGGCTACCCGAACAAAACTCCATCATTACAGTGGCGGGACCGTGCAGGACTCTAACCTGCTTCCATCTTAGCTCTGCAGAAGTGCAATCTTGCTGCAGAGAACATAGCTGTTCGTGCTTATTTAATTACTATCCATTTGATTATATCATACGGACCTTTTCATTTCAAGAGGCGAGAATATGATAATCCTCGCCTCCTTAGAAATATCTCTATGTAAGTTTTGATCAATGAAAAGCCTATTTGATGTATGCTCTGTCAACGTATGGACTTGTTGCAACCTTAAGCATGCCGCCGTATCCAAGCTCGAATTCAATAACATCTCCAACCTGGTAGTCTCTGTCGCAGTGAGTAACGTCCAAAATGATGTGGTCAGAGCTTCCTCCCATAATGTCAATCTGGCTGTCAACTGGTGTCATGCTGCCAAGATCAGTATCCTGCTTACCAACGCCGATAATGGCTCTCTTCATAATGCCTCTGTCCTCATAGTAAGGTTTTTCACCAAAGGCATCTACTCCTACTTCGCCGATTGGAAGAGAAGGTTTTTCCTTAAGCTCGATGATCTGAGCCTGAAGAATAAGCGCGTCGCTGACAGTGCCTGGAAGTTTTGTTTCATAAGCTGTGTCGTTTCCAAGAAGGAAGGACTCGCCAAGTCTTAGATTGTTGATTCCTTCAGGCATTTCGCCCTTATCAATTAGATAGATGGAGCTGGAGTTTCCGCCGGAAATCATTTCTAGCTTGATTCCGAATTTTTCTTCGATCTTTCTGCCGATTTCAACTAGCTGTGACAGGTTTTCGTTCTTTGGAATGATTGCACCGTAGCAAGTCAGGTTAACGCCGATTCCGTAAAGGTTGATGTTTTCCATTGATAAAATTTCTTCGACTGCTTCGAAAATCATTTCTTCGTTCTGGAAGAAGATTCCTTCTCTTAGGTCTCCAAGGTCAATCATTAGAAGGATATCGTGAACCTTCTTGGCTTTTGCAGCTTCCTTATTCAGAAGTCTGATTGTTGAAATTTCTGAGTTAAATGAAAGGTCAACATACTTAACAACATCTGCAACTTCGCTATGCATTGGAATTCTAAGAAGAACTGTCTTCTTGCCGTGATTTCTTACAAGCTTTGCGTAGCTTGCAATATTCTTAACTCTTGAGTCAGCAACGAAATCAACAGCCTCGCTTCTCGCGATCATCTTCACAACTTCCTTGTCAGCACAAACTCCCTTTGTTACAACCATTAGTGAACAATTTCCGTGGTCCTTAGTAATTGTTGCACATGCGTCAAGGTTTCCCTGCAACTTCTTTAAGTCGATTACTAGTCTTGGATACATTTTCATTCTCCTTTTTAAATTTACAATTTACTATTTCACTCTGTTCGGGCAATTTCTTCTAGTGCAGTGTTTGCAGTCGTGAGTGCAGTCGCCCATATCCTGTCCCTTAGCTTCCCATTTGCCCTGGACACCGCCACCTGCTCTCAGCTCCGCCTTATCATCAAAACCCACTTCCGGCTTCTTGCCCAATTCATGTGCTCCGCCAATAGGTTCTTCTTCCTTAAATGCGCTCATATCGTAGCCCATTGCTTCGCATTCTTCAATGTGCTTCTTGTATTCCGCATCTCTCTCCTCAGCTTCTCTTGTAACTCTATCAACTTCCTCCATATACTTGGCAGTTGAAACAATTGCCTCGTCATTTTTCTTTTCAGGGAACTTCATTCCTAAACTCTTTTCAAGAAGTCTGATAGCTCCCTCTCTGTGAGTCTTTGACAAAACTCCCAAAGATGCCATAATATAATCGTTATCAACAAGAATCTTAGCATGATCAGTTGGGAACAACATCATGCCTGTCTCATTATGCTTTGCGATCTCCTCCATAATTTCAACTCTATGAGGTAGTCTCGTCAAAGCTCCACCTGTTCCAACAATATATTTAACCTGTGTCAGGTCCTTGCCTTCAGCAACGGTGCTTCTTCCAGATGGTCCGTAGATATATCTGATAATTCCTGCATGTCTTTCGACTGCCTTAAGAACAGCTTCCTTAGTAAGTCTTTCAACGAGCTTAATTTCGTCCTCAGTCTTAGGAATTGCGACATAGCTTTCAAGAGTTTTATCTAAATCGATACCCATCTGCTCGCATTCTTTTCTCAGCTTTGGCTCACCGATTGATTCAATTACCTTCATTCTATTGACGTATACGCCTAGGTCTCCCTCTACGGTTCTCTTAGCCTTAGGTTCAGGCGAAATCATAATTCTAGCAATTTTGTCAGACTCTGTAGCCACAGAGTGAAGGTCCGTAGTTGCTCCACCAACGTCAAGAACGATTAAATCTCCCAGACAGTCATAAAGAAGCTTGGTACATTCCATAACCGCACCCGGTGTAGGAATAATTGGTCCATTAACCATGTCTCTTACATGTTCCATTCCCGGTGCATGAATAATGTGGTCCTCAAAGGCATCCTGAATAACCTTTCTGCAAGGTTCAACATTTAGATCGTCAATCTTAGGATATACATTTTCTACATTATATAGCTTCTGTCCGCTTTCTTCATCGAAGATGAGTCTCATTTCTTCCTGATTCTCGATATTTCCTGCATAAATTACAGGAGTCTTCAAGCCCATGGAGCGAATAAGCTCTGCGTTATCTAAAGCTGTATCTCTTTCACCATAATCTACTCCACCTGCAATTAAGATAAGATTAGGGTTAATTTCTTTAATCTTTGCTACGTCAGTTCTTCTAAGTCTTCCTGCAGTAATGTAGTGAATAATTCCACCTGCGCCAAGAGCTGCTTCCTTTGCTGCCTTTGCTGTCATATCGTATACTAGACCGTGAACCGTCATCTTAAGTCCGCCTGCTGCTGATGAAGTTGCAAGCATTTCGTCATATTCCAGACTATCTATTCCCATTTTTTGGCAAAGATCATCTACTGCGCCCTGCAATCCAATTCTTACATCGCCATCCATAACAGATGTTGGTGCTTGACCCTGAGCCCAGAATACAGGATTCTCTGTATCTAGATCCTTAAAAGCATTTACAACGGTAGTAGTAGAACCGATTTCAGCTACTAATACATCTACTTTCATTAACGTTTCCTCCTTAACTTTTTCTAATAAATCCATACAACTAACAGTTTTGGTTGAAGCCTTTTGTGGCTTTAGGGCTTCTATTGACTCCTTTCGGTGCCCGGTTATCTCTATGCATTTATTAAAAAACGGGAACGGGCACAGCCCGTCCCCTTATAATTTGCTTTTACAGCTGAGATTCGGATTATAATTCTCCTCTTCTTCTCATAGCTTCTTCTGCTAAGAATGTAGCAACATCGATACCATGTGAGTCTCTTCCGAAACCTGCATCGATACCAGTCTTAACAGCATCTTCAGGAATAACCTGAGTACCGCCAGCAGCGATAATAACCTTATCTCTGATACCCTTTTCAACTGCTAGGTCGTTGATTCTCTTCATGTTCTTGTAGTGGATGTTGTCATGTGAAATGATTGTTGAAGCTAAGATAGCATCAGCATTCAATTCGATTGCAGCGTCAACAAGCTTTTCAACTGGTACTGAAGTTCCTAGGTAGTTAACCTTGATACCCCATTTTTCGATTCCGCCGTGCTTGATGTTGATGATTTCACGAAGACCTACTGAGTGTTCGTCTTCACCAACTGTACCGCAAACTACTACCATTGGATGTTCTGAGAACTCATTGAATAGAGTAGCGTCATCTAAGTGATGTGGTTCAGGTGGAATTTCCAGGTTAGTTGGGTCAACATCGAATGTAAGTTTACCCTTCATTTCGATTCTTGTACCTTCAGCTTCCTGCATTACTTCCTTACTGATAACTGTTGGTTCTTCTAAGCCTAGCTTTCTACCAATTTCTACAGCTACAGCTTCAGCCATTCTAGCGTTTGTAGGAATCATCATTGTAATCATGATGGTTCCGTCTCCACACCATTCCATTTCAGGCTTAACAGCTTCGCCATCTAGGTATTTTTCGACCTTTTCTAATCTTCTGTCAACGCAGTCTTCTTCGTCTAATTCGTCAATGTATACGATCTTACTTCTGTCTTCGAATGTACATCCGCCGATTAAAGCAGCTGGATCTTCAGGATCTCCACCGTACTGTTCAACGTTGTTGTAACCGAAGTGAGCTGTTACTGGAGCCATGTAGTCATCTTCTCTTTCGAAGATGTATCCATAGCCTACGCCACCTTCGATCTTTCTAGCGATACCGTCTCCGTTTCTTTCAGGATACTTAGCTGAGTCTACGAAGAAGCCTTCCTGTACAGCCTGGAAGTATCCGCCAACTTCGATGATTTCTTCCATGAACAGAACTGCTCTTTCCTTAATGTCTCTAGCCATTTCACGAAGAGGTCCGTCCTGCTTTAATTCTACCATTTCCATTAGACCATCTAATCCGATTAATGTCTGCTTAGCATTGTCGCAAGCTTCCATGTTGTAGATGTGCCATGGAACGTTTCTTCCTTCGTCAGGAGTGATTGTTGACTGAATATCAGCGCTAGTTAACTTGGAAATGAACATGTTCATTACGTGAGTTACTGTAGCTTCTCTTGCTGATGAGCAGATGTACTTAGTATTCTGCTGAGCTCTCATCTTGTATCTTCCGCAGAAGTCACGAAGTGCTACTGCATATGGAAGGTCATAGTATACGCAAGGTGCAGGAGTTGCAGTTGGAGGTACAGTTGAAAGAGCGATGTGGTCAGGCTTGATACCAACTTTTTCTGAGAACAGTGAGTTGATAGCGTGCTGAACGATTAGCTCTGGCATTACCTTCCAAGCTTCTCTTGCTGTAGCGTTAGCGTTATGAGCTCCGTCAATCTGAAGGATATCAGCCCATGCTAAGATTTTCTTTGATTCGCAAGCGTCTACGAATGATCTTACGCAGTTGATATCTCTGTAAAGTACGTTGTACTGAGGGTCCTGGTGAGCACCGTTGATACCTTCTTCAGCGAACATTACTGCTACGTCTGGTCCTGCTACACCTGATACATATGAATGATAGTTGATTGGACGACCAACTTCATCTTCAATTAGATCTAAAGCCTTTCTCTGAGCTCTAACCTGTTTTCTAGTTACAGGAATACCACCGATACCTTGTGGAGTACCTTCCATAAGTCCGTCGATATGTGACTGACCCATATGTCTGATAACCATGATATGGTCTGCACCATGCCATGCAGCCATTCTCATTCTTCTGATGTCGTCTTCGAATCTACCGGAAGCGATTTCTGTAGTGATTACAGGAAGTGGCTGTGGGTCGATGTTTTCGAAGAACTTAGCTGGTGGAAGACCAACGCTGTTCTTTAGAGGTTCTGAAGCATCATGGTATTCAAAAGGTCCCATTTCAATTCCAGGAGCAGGTTTTCTCCAAACCCATCCTCTTCTTCTTGGTTCATATTTATCAAGATCTTTTAGTATTTCTCTTACGTCTAACTTTTCGTTTGGCTGTAATTTGATTTCTGACATCTTTTTTTCCTCCCTACTTGAATAGTGCTACTGCATCATCCCAGTATTCACCCTGAGCAAGCTTTTCGCTAGCTTCTCTGATGGAGATGCCTTTATCTTTAGCTACTTTGTATACAACGTGTCCAGTTCCATGTCCCATAAGTCCTCTGTCCATGCAACCTTCTACGATTTTCTGAGTGTCCAGTGATGATACACCCATTCTTAGAAGTACAGCTCTTTCTACGGAAGGAGTTGTATTCTTTCTTCCTAATTCAAGTAGAGGATCAACAACCTGAGCTGTTAATTCCCAGAATCTGTCGTATAATTCTTCGTCAGTAAGATTTGCAATGTGTGCTCTTCTCTGAGCGAAATCGTCTGCTCTTTTCATTCTTTTTCTCCCTTATGTTTAAAAATTATAATGCTGCTAAAGCTTCTTTTACGAATGCTTCGTCAGTTTTAGTCTCAGCGATTAAGAACTTAATGTCGTCTTCTGATAATTCAGCAGGAGCCAGTCCTGACTTCTTAACTGCCTTCTTGATAAGTGATCTTCTGAAGCGGTTAATGTCTGCTTCCTTATACTTCATAAGACCTGGATCTGAAGGAAGAATTAGGTTCACACCTGGGTGATCTTCTTCAGGGCTTCCGAATCTTACATCGATTCCATTTTCTTTTGCGAATGCAAGCTGAGGCTGGATATGTTTTCCTGCACCAGTGTATTCAGTTTCAGATACAACTAGAACTGCATCTTCAGGAAGTTCCTGAGCTAGTGAGAATGCTGCTGCTAAAGCTGTATTTCCTGCAGGTCCTCTTTCGATACCTTCGATGTTTGCAAGCATTTCAGTAGTGTACATTACTTCACCCTGAGTTACTGTTACATATCTATCCATATATCTTAGAGGTCTTGCTGCTGAACGTGGAACGTCACTGTGGTCTGGATCAGTTGCATAAGGAACACCGAATCCAGTATGTCCAGTTGTACATGACTTCTTGTTAAAGTCGGTATCTGATGCCATTGAAAGTCCTGTTAGATCGATAGATGCAGCTACTACTGTAGCGTCACAGCCAGCTTTCTTAAGTCCTCTGGCTGTACCTGTTACCATACCGCCACCTGCTGTAGTACAAACTACCATGTCAGGGTCTTTTCCTAACTTTTCACGGCACTGCATTGCGATTTCATAACCCAATGTATCGATACCTGCGATACCAAATGGTGAGTACAGTGATGCGTTGAAGTATCCTGTATCTTCAAGAATTGAAAGGAATGAATAGAAAAGTTCTGGTCCTACAGTAAGCTGAACAACTTCTGCGCCTAGAGCTTCGCACTTTCTTGCCTTTTCAACGATTTCAGGCTGTCCAATTCCCTTTGAGTCGTAACATTCCTGAACGATGATGCACTTCAATCCCTGCATAGCAGCCTGTGATGCAACTGCAGCACCATAGTTTCCTGATGTAGCAGCCATAACGCCCTTATAGCCTAGCTTCTTAGCGTGAGCAACTGCACATGCAGCACGTCTGTCCTTAAATGAACCTGATGCGTTGCAAGCTTCGTCCTTAACGAAAATTCTAGCACCATATCCTGGTTTAGCATATTTTCTGGATAATTCAGTCATATTTCTTAGTTCAAGTAGCGGAGTATTTCCTACGCCGTGTAATCCCTGAATTCTGTTGATTTCATCAAGAGTATATCCTGTTGAAGTCATAAGAGCATCGTAATCGAATGCGATTGGAGATCTTTCGAAGTCTGCATAGTCAAGACCTAAAGCGTTCTTCTGGATCTCATTTGATCTTCCCATTACTGACTGGTAGTCTTTTGCTAATGCCATTATTCTTCACCTCCAAATTTCATGATTTCTCTGAGCTGTCTATCAATCTCGATGATTTCAGGAACGAATACACCGTAGCTGTGGTTGTAGTAAGGATTTTCTTCGATAAGAGTTCCTTCTACCAAACGACCAACTGCAGTCTTAACTGTTACTTCGTCACCAATCTTAGCTTCTTCATCCTGAAGGAATCCCTTTGTCCACTGCTGAAGGTCGCACTTCATAGTGTCTTCAGGAAGCTTAGCTGTTCTTTCTTCTGCTTTAAGAACGATGGAGTGAATGCGCACCCAATCTCCTCTCTTTGCCATGGTTATCATCTCCTATTCAGATAAAAATGAGCACACAAGCGGGAAGTATCTCATACCCCCGCTTATGTTAAAAATATGTAATGTTATAGGTTTTTAATTTTTCGTATTAACAAGTCGCAGGACTATTTTACGATTTTGCAATCTTCGTCAACTAAGTTTCTCATGTCTCCCATGATAGCTCTAGGTACAGGAATGTCAATCATTGTCTTAAGACCTGGCTTAGCGTTGATTACGTGTGGAATTGTGTTCATGATCATAGCCATCGTTCCGATTCCGCCTTCGATTTCTGGAGTATTAGCCATGTTTACAGGTGGAATACCCTTAATTTCTACATAGTCACCAGTGTGAACGCCAACCTGTTCAGGTTCGATCTGCTGAGGGTGATCCATTTCGATCTTAACTTCTCCGTCAACAGTTCCCCATCCCTTCATTGCAACGCCAGCAACCTGTCCAGCAGCAGCAAATCCGTAAGGTGATTTTCTATCAACATCTGTTACGATTGGTTCCATATCCTGTTCGAACTTTTCAAGATCCCAGCCAAGAGCATCGCAGATCATTCCTACGGATTCAGCGAATCCTACGTGACCAGCCATAGTTCCGTCAGCTTTTCTCTTCATGAAGTCTTCTACTTCTACGCCGATTCCCTGTTCTTCCATTACAGCAGGTCCGAATGGTGATAAGCTGTTAACTCTTCTTGATACGATGTGGTCAACAGTTTCACAAGCACCTGTCCAAAGAATTACAAGAAGGTCCATGATAAGACCAGGGTTGATTCCTGTTCCTAGAACAGTAACTCCGTTAGCCTTAGCGATTTCGTCTAACTTCTTAGCTAATTCAGGTTCCTGAGCCTGAGGGTAAGCCATTTCTTCAGCTGAAGTAATAACGTTCATTCCGTTTTCCATTACGAAAACTAACTTATCATATACTTTTGAAGTGAATGAGTCTGTGCAAACTACTACGATATCAGCAGCACCTGGCTTGATAACTTCTTCAGCAGTTCCAACGATAACATCTTCTCTATCGCCTCTTTCGATTCCAGGAACTACTTCGTATAAGCTCTTGCCAAGCTTGTTTCCGATGTCGATAGCGCCAACGATGTCAACACCTTTTTTCTTAGTTAACATTTTGCCGATTCCGCCGCCCATAGCGCCTAATCCCCAAAGGATTACTTTTACATTTTTCATTTGCTTTTCTCTCCTTTTTTCATTAAAAAATAATCTGAACTGAATTTGCGTCGTTCTTGGGTGCCCCGAGGCACTCTGCACATATATAATGCAATTAAAGTGCCAACTGCCATTTTGTATACAGAATTTTTTTCCGAATTATCTTTTGGGTGATTTCAACGGTTACAGCCGTCAATTTTGTGATGACTTTAACACAGCAAAGTTTTTTTGACAAAAAATAACAAAAAGATTTGCATGCATGCAAATCTTTTTGCAGTAATAGTGCAAATATGTTTGCACTGAGTGAGTCGTTTATGCGTTAATGGGAGATCTCATATTTTTTTAGCTTGTGCTGCAGGGTCTGCCTCTTAAGTGACAAAACCTCCGCAGCCTTGGAAACATTATTTTTCTGCTCCCTCATAACATCTTCTATCAGTTCCTTTTCAATGCCGCTGAGGAACTCATCTAAAGAAGTATGCCCGTCCCAGAAGACGCCTTTTTTCTCTCCATTTCCTCCGTATGATGGCATCAGGATTAAATCGGAGCTTAACTCAGTTTCATCATCAGCCATTGCTACAGCCTGCATAATTATATTTTCCAGTTCTCTTACGTTACCAGGGTAATCATAGTCACTAAGGAGTTTGACTGCATCTTCTGAAATCTTTGTAAGGGGCTTGTTGAAGCGGGTTGCGTGTTTCTTAAGCAAAACGTCTGCAAGTATTGGTATATCTCCTTCTCTTTCTCTGAGAGGTGGAATATGTATGCCCACTACATTAAGTCTATAGTACAGGTCCTTTCTGAGCTTTCCTTCTACGATTAGTTTCTCTGGTCTCTCATTTACAGTGGCAATTATTCTTACATCTATTGGAATGTCTTTGCTTCCTCCAACTCTTCTAATATAATCTTCTTGCAAAACTCGTAGTAGCTTGCTCTGTAATTCGTATGGCATGGAGTTAATTTCATCTAAAAGAAGCGTTCCACCATTAGCCTGTTCGAACAGTCCTGGTCTGTCAATGGCGCCTGTAAATCCGCCCTTAGTTGTACCAAATAGTATGCCCTCTAGCAAAGTTTCCGGAAGTGCTGCACAGTTTTGTGCAAGAAATGGCTTATTTTTTCTGGAACTATCATAGTGAATACTTTGTGCCATAAGCTCTTTACCGGTTCCAGTTTCCCCATAAATAAATACTGACGCATCTGTCTTAGCAGCTGTCTTTCCACGGGTTACAGCTGCCTCAAACTGCGTGCTATGCCCAGTCAAATCCTCGAAAGTATACTTCTTAATCTTAGGTTCCACCTTATGTGGTTCCAGTTCTTTTTCTCTAAGTGTAAGAATTGTATCCGTCATGGTTTTGATATTGGTGATATCCTTTGCAACCTCTATGGCTGCAATGGGCATACCGTCCTCAGTCACAGGAACCGTACTGTTAACGGTTGTAACTTCTTTACCATATCTGTTTTTGTATGTTTGTGTCTTGTTTAAGGTAGAAACTCCCTTTCTCCATGCCTGATAAATGGTGCTATCCTTTAAGTTAATCTCCGGAAATGCCTCACTGAAATCCTTTCCAACCACTTCATCTGCAGCAATCTCCTCAATTTTAGTCATGGCTCCATTGTAAAATAAACCCACGCCCCTATTGTCTACAATATGGACGCCGGCATCAATGAGCTTAAGGAGTTCTTCAATAATCCTTTTATAATATCTTTCTTCCATGTTGTCACCTGGCTCTCATTCTTAAGTTTTATATTTTAAGTCATTCATTCTTTTTCATTACTATTATACAATGGAATCAAAGCCGGTGCAAATATTTTTGCACTGAATATTTCAAATATTCAAAGGGGGATTTAAAGTATTGCAAAAGAGCGCCAAAGTTGACGCTCTTAGCAAAATATTGTTTAATTGTGTTATTTAACCCAAACTCTGCTTGCGCACTTGCTGTTCTTAAGAGTAGTCTTTGTAATTAACTTGCCCTTCTTGTCGTATATGCGAATCTGAGTCTTGTAGTAGTAGCGCTTAGCCTTCTTACCCTTTACGTAAGTGTAAGTGTTTGCTTTCTTAGTCGCTGCCACCTTGTAGTTTCCGCTCTTCTTAGTTGAACGGTAGAAGCTGTACTTAACGTTGCAACCAAGATCCTTAAGAGCCTTGATATCAGCCTTAGTGTTCTTAGTCATCTTAACGTTAACTTTTACAGTCTTCTTCTTTGTCTTTGTTGCAACTGTTGTAAGCTTCATCTTAGAAGCAATCTTCTTTGCTTCCTTGACCTTATCAGCCTTGTCAACATTGTCATCTACGGTAATTCCTGCTTCCTTAGCATCTACAAGTCCGAATTCACTGAAGTGTGTAGTATCGAATACGTAGTAATCCTTCTTAGCTTCTGTTACACGCTTACCATCCATTGCAGTGAACTTGTCTACGCTATCGAAGTGAACTGCAGCAACAGTCTTATCTAGGAGTACTGCAGGAATTGGAAGTTTAACTGTAATCTTACCATTGAACTGGCTGATTACCTCATTTCCTGACATTATAGTCAGCTTATAAACCGTTGTGCTTTCACCAGTAAGCTTCTTCTGTTCTTCAGTTGCAGTCTTAGCCTTAGAAATAATAACTGTAATAGCTGTTCCCTTAGCATACTTAGAAATCTGAGCTAAAGTTTAT
>Ga0129313_1000220_pt1 | contig 55802 bp, 52 predicted proteins | sample O1105metagenome_FD_94436 | JGI IMG/M metagenome (GOLD analysis project Ga0129313, IMG submission 94436) | Orangutan group fecal microbial communities from fecal samples from Wisconsin, USA - O1105 metagenome | ecosystem: Host-associated > Mammals > Digestive system > Large intestine > Fecal...
AGTACACGAAAAGGGAATTCCCCTGATTGTGGATGAAGCCCATGGTGCTCATCTCGGATTGAGCAGTGAGGTTCATGAAAACAGCTGTCGAGCAGGTGCGGACATTGTGATTCAAAGTACTCATAAGACGCTTCCCGCGTTGACCCAGACAGCTTTACTGCATGTAAACGGTAACAGAGTAAACAGGGATTTACTGAGGAGATTTCTGCATATTTATCAGACGAGCAGTCCATCCTATCTGTTGATGGCAAGTATTGACAATGCATTGTACTTTGCGGAGACGAATGGCAAAACGGCATTTGCCGAATTCCGGCAGCAATATGGGGAGATGTTGGGGCGGTTAGCTCAATGTCGCCATCTGAGATTTCCGGAGCCAAACGATGAAAAGCAGGATATGGGTAAGCTTGTAATCTCCGTGAAGAATGCAGATATTACGGGGAAACAGCTCTACGATATATTGCTGAAAAAATATCATTTACAGACGGAAATGGCTACGGAAAGTTATGTGCTGGCAATGTTTACCGTAGGCGACAGCCATGAGGGCTACGACCGGATGACGAAGGCTCTTTTGGAGATTGACAGAAGACTTGGTGTGAGTGCTCTGTCCGAAACGGATGAAGAAGGAAATGATTTTGGCACGGCAGAGAAGAAAAATGCAGTCGAAGCGTTGCCGCTCTCGGAAGCCTGGGATGCGAAAACAGAGGAGATTCTTTTGCATGACGCGGCAGGAAGATATGCCGGAGAGTTTGTGAATCTCTATCCGCCGGGGATACCGGTTCTTGTACCCGGAGAAAAAGTGACGGAAGAACTGAGTAGCAGAATGTTTCGGTGGCTGCAGCAGGGATTGACTGTACAGGGTATAGAAATACGAGAGGGAAAGCATCTGATTCGGGTGCTAAAGAACGAAAATGGAAAATAAAATCTGGAATCAAAGAGAAAATGAAAAGGAAAAGTATATGAGAAAGACAAAAATTGTTTGTACCATCGGACCTGCAAGTGAATCCGAAGAACGTTTGAAAGAGTTGATGCTGGCGGGTATGAATGTGGCAAGATTCAATTTTTCCCACGGAACGCACGAGGAACAGAAGGTAAAGTTTCAGAGGGTTCTGAAGGTGAGAGAGGAATTGGGACTTCCTGTAGCCACCCTTTTGGATACCAAGGGACCGGAGATTCGCCTTCGCGACTTTGAAGGCGGAAGAGTGGAACTGATTGAGGGAGAACAGTTCATATTAACTACCGAAGAAGTAATGGGAACTGCCGAAAGAGCAACTATATCATATAAAAATTTGAAAAGTGACATATCTGTCGGAACAACAATTTTGATTGATGACGGACTGATTGAAATGTGTGTGGAGAAGATAGAGGGTGAGGAAATCTTCTGCCGTGTGGTTAATGGCGGCTTTGTGTCCAACCACAAGGGTGTCAATGTGCCCGGAGCCATTCTATCCATGCCGTATATCAGTGATGTGGACAGGGGTGATATATTGTTTGGCATCGAGATGGGCTACGAGTTCATTGCAGCTTCCTTTGCAAGGTGTAAGGAAGACATTCTGGAGTTGAGGGAGATCCTCAAGAGCCACGGAAGCGATATGAAAATAATCGCAAAAATCGAAAACATGCAGGGAATCCAGAATCTGGAAGAAATCTTAGAGGTTTCTGACGGTATCATGGTAGCCCGAGGCGACATGGGTGTGGAGATTCCTCTTGAGGAGGTCCCGGTACTTCAAAAAAAGATGATTAAGCTTGCAAATGTTCAGGGAAAGCATGTGATTACTGCCACGCAGATGCTGGAATCCATGATTAAAAATCCCAGGCCTACCAGAGCGGAGGCTACGGATATCGCAAACGCAATTTATGACGGAACCACGGCCATTATGCTTTCCGGAGAAAGCGCGGCGGGAAAATATCCTGTGGAAGCAGTGAAAACTATGGCGAGAATTGCAGAAAGTGCCGAAAAAGATATAGATTACCGTTCCAGAATGCGCCGAAATGATGACGGCAATAAGAAGGAAATTACAAATGCCATCGCTTATGCCACATGCTCTGCCGCAATGGATTTGGAAGCAGCGGCGATTATCACGGTGACGATGTCCGGCTTTACCGCAGGGGCAATTTCCAGATTTAAGCCCAAATGTCCTATCATCGGCTGTACCACCAACGAAAGAGTGTGCAGGCAGCTGAATCTGCTCTGGGGAGTAAATCCGCTGATGATAAAGAAGGAGAACAACGCGGATGAATTGTTTGCGGATGCGGTAGAGGAGGCAAAGCGGGAAGGGTACGTGAAATCCGGTGACACTGTGGTAATCACGGCGGGAGTACCTTTGGGAATTGCCGGAACAACAAATATGATTCATGTGGTAGAGGTAGACTAGATTAATGGGTAAGATTGTTTGTCTTATGGGAAAGAGTTCTACGGGGAAGGATACCATATTCAAACGCCTGCAGGAGGATGGTGCGCTGGGGTTAAAGACGATTGTTCCCTACACCACCAGACCCATCCGCATCGGAGAACGTGAGGGAGTGGAGTACTTTTTTACGGACGAAGCGGGGTTCCGGAGGCTGAAAGCGCAGGGGAAAATAATCGAAGCGCGGGAATACCATACCGTCCATGGCCTATGGAGGTATTTTACGGTAGATGACGGCCAGATAAAGCCGGAATCCGGTTATATCATGATTGGCACGTTGGAGGCATACCGCCATTTGCAGGACTATTTCGGTGCGGACAGGATTGTGCCGGTCTTGATAGAACTGGACGACGGAGTCCGACTCCAGAGAGCGTTGAACCGGGAAATGAAACAGGAAAATCCCAGGTACGAGGAAATGTGCCGCAGGTTTCTGGCGGACAGTGCGGACTTCTCAGAGGGGAAAATACGGGAGAGCGGCATCACCAGAAGGTTTGTGAATGACAACCTGGAACGGTGTATGGGAGAAATAAAGCAGTACATACAAGAGGCGCTGCAGAATTAATGAAAGGAGGGCAGGCATATGGATATCAAGGTCAATCAGGTTAATCAGACCGCGCCGGCGGAACAGGTACAGAATACCAGACCAACGGACGGCACTTTTAAATTTATGCTTGCCAGCCACATTGAGGAGGCAGAGCTTCAGACCAGACTACAGGGGCTCATGGAAGAGATTACCATGCAGGGGGAGAAGCTGGCAAAACGCCGGGATGTAAAGGATATGAAGCACTACCGTGGCCTGGTGAAGGAATTTTTGAATGAAGTGGTAACCCACTCCCATTCTTTTTCCAGAGAGAATTTTCTGGACAGAAGGGGTAGGCACAGGGTATACGGTATCATACGGCTGGTGGACGAAAATCTTGACCAGCTGGCACAGGAGCTGATGAAGGATGAGAAGGACAATCTGGCAATTCTGAATAAAATAGGGGAAATCAGAGGTTTGCTGCTGGATATCTTTACTTGATACATATTCATGACAGCAGGAACGAAGAAGAGCAGCTACAAAAGACAGGAGGGCAGTTCTTATGGCAAGATTTCAGGATATTATCGGACAGGAGCAGATTAAAGAGCATCTGCGGAATGCGATTACTGCGGGAAAGGTTTCCCATGCATACATCATAAATGGGGAGAAATCCTCGGGCAAGGAATTCATTGCAAAAGTATTTGCCATGGCGCTTCAATGCGAAAAGAGGGAAGAGGAGCCCTGCCAGGTATGCCACTCCTGTAAGCAGGCACTGACTGATAATCATCCGGACATTATCCGGGTGAGCCACGAGAAGCCCAACACGATCAGCGTGGACGACATTCGTGCCCAGGTGAACAATGATGTGGCAATCAAGCCGTACAGCGGTCCTTACAAGATTTATATAATAAACGAAGCGGAGAAGATGACGCCTCAGGCTCAGAATGCAATTTTAAAAACGCTGGAAGAGCCCCCGGAGTATGCGGTTATTCTGCTTCTCACTACCAATGTAAATTCTCTGCTGCCCACTATCTTGAGCCGTTGCGTTGTGCTGAACATGAAGCCGGTGTCAGACGAGCTTGTTAAAAAATATCTGATGGAGCAGCTTCGGGTTCCCGATTATAAAGCAGAAGTCTGTGTAGCCTTTGCAAGGGGGAACATCGGTAAGGCCAGGGCACTGGCATCCAGCGAGGACTTTGAGAATGTGAAGTCGGAGGCGATCTCCCTGCTGAAATACATAAAGGACATGGAACTGAATGAAATCATTGCGGCGATTAAGAAGATTACGGAGTACAAGCTGGAAATCAATGATTATTTGGATATCCTGGCAATCTGGTATCGGGATGTACTTCTTTTTAAGGCCACAAATGATGTGAACCATCTGGTTTTCCGTGAGGAGATACAATCACTGAGAAAAATCGCTCAGCGCAGCAGCTATGAGGGGATTGAAAAGATTATTGAAGCACTGGACACTGCCAAGCACCGTCTGGATGCTAATGTCAACTTTGAACTTACCATGGAACTTCTGATGCTGACGATTCAGGAGAACGGGTAGATGAAACATACGGAAATGGTCACAGGGTAAATGTAACAGTGGCATTTTTGTTTTATTTATGTTAAAATAGCAGTTGTGGCATCATTTGTATGCCGCAGCTGCTATATGTTTACGCGGAGAAATCCGCATTTTTATGAGGCGCAGAGGCGCCGGTGAGGTGAATAGATGATAAAAGTAATTGGTGTGAGATTCAGAACTGCGGGAAAAATTTATTTTTTTGACCCCCTAAACTTTGAGATAAAGCGCGGAGACCACGTCATCGTGGAGACTGCCAGAGGCATTGAATTCGGAACGGTAATGACCGGAGTGACAGAGGTGGAGGAAGAGAAGGTTATCCAGCCTCTAAAGCCGGTTATCCGTATTGCAAACCAGAGAGACATCGAGCAGGAGGCCAACAACAAGATAAAGGAAAAGGAAGCCTTCCGCGTGTGCCTGGAAAAAATCCGTAAGCATGAGTTGGAGATGAAACTCATCGATGCGGAGTATACCTTTGACAATAATAAAGTTCTGTTTTACTTTACCGCAGACGGGCGTATCGATTTCCGCGAGTTGGTAAAGGACTTGGCAAGTGTGTTCAAGACCAGGATTGAGCTGCGACAGATTGGCGTCAGGGATGAAACTAAGATTGTGGGCGGCATCGGCATCTGCGGACGGCCTCTATGCTGTCACAGCTATCTTTCCGACTTTATTCCCGTATCTATCAAGATGGCGAAAGAACAGAATCTGTCCCTGAATCCCACTAAGATCTCCGGTGTCTGTGGCAGACTCATGTGCTGCCTGAAGAATGAAGAGGAAACCTACGAGGAATTGAACCGGAGATTGCCCGGTATCGGTGATTATGTTACCACGGAGGACGGACTGAAAGGTGAGGTACAGAGTGTAAATGTGCTGCGCCAGCTGGTGAAGGTTGTAGTAGAACAGGGAGACGAAAAGGAAATTAAGGAGTACCCTGTGGAGCAGCTTCAGTTTAAGCACAGACACGGCAAGAAAGAAAAGGTGGAGTTGTCCAAGGAAGAGATGCGGGAACTGGAGAAGCTGGAGGAGGAAGAACAGCAAGAGAGCCGCGAGGCGGGAGAATCTCAGGAGAATCGCAACCGCCAGGATGGTGAACAACGCCGTGAGAACCGTAACCGCCAGGATGGTGAGCAGCATCGCGACAATCGTAACCGCCAGGATGGTGAGCAGCATCGCGACAATCGTAACCGCCAGGATGGTGAGAAGCATCGCGACAATCGTAACCGCCAGGATGGTGAACAGCGCCGCGACAACCGCAACCGCCAGGATGGTGAACAACGCCATGAGAACCGCAACCGTCAGGAGAACGAGCAGCGCCGTGACAGCAGAAGCCGCCAGAGTGATGAACAGAATCAGTCCGGCGAGCAGCAACGGGAATACGGTGAGCTGAGACAGCGCCGAAACCGTCACAATCGGAATCACCGCAACAGACCGAGACAGGAAGGTCAGGAAGGGCAGTCGAGAGGTAATGACAATCATTCTGAAGGATAATGAAAGATTGGATGACTTGCAGCGAAACGGATATAAAATCATTCAAAATCCGGACAAATTCTGTTTCGGGATGGATGCCGTACTGCTGACGGGCTTTGCCCATGCCGGAAAAGAGGACAAGCTGCTGGACCTGGGAACGGGAACCGGTATCATTCCCATCCTCATGGAGGCAAAGTACCACTGTGCCCATCTGACAGGCCTGGAAATTCAAGCCGAAAGCGCGGATATGGCAGCAAGAAGTGTGGCACTGAACAATTTGACGGACAAGATAGATATTGTAACAGGAGATATCAAAGAGGCAGACAATATTTTCCGGTCTGCTTCTTTTGATTGCATTACCTGCAACCCGCCTTATATGATAGGGCAACACGGCATTACAAATCCGGATGCACTGAAGGCTATAGCTCGCCATGAGGTTTTGTGTACCTTTGAGGATGTGGCGAGGCAGACGGCAAAGCTGTTGAAGCCGGGTGGGCACTTCTTTCTGGTACACCGCCCCTTTCGGCTGGCGGAAATCATGACAACGCTGGTACAGTACAAGCTGGAACCCAAACGAATGCAGCTTGTCTATCCTTATGTGGACAGGGAGCCCAACATGGTTCTGCTTGAGGCGGTGCGGGGTGGCAAATCCCGCATGACTGTGGAGAAGCCGTTGATTATTTTTCAGGAACCGGGTGTATACATGCCGGAGATTTGCGATGTGTACGGATATTGATATACCGTAGCCAATGAGTAGATGTCGCATAAGTACTTGACGAGACTTAAACGGAAGAAACAGGAGGTGACAATCATGCCGGGAACATTATATTTGTGTGCAACGCCCATCGGAAACCTTCAGGATATGACTCCCCGGGTGGTGGAGACCTTGCAGATGGTAGATGTGATTGCAGCGGAGGACACCCGCAACAGTATTAAGTTGCTGAACCATTTTGATATTCATACGCCTATGACCAGCTATCATGAGTATAATAAGGTGGAGAAGGCGAGACAGCTGATAGCACAGCTGCAGTCCGGGCAAAATATTGCACTGATTACCGACGCGGGAACTCCTGCCATATCAGATCCCGGTGAAGTTCTGGTCTGTATGTGTCACGAGAACCATATTCCCGTAACCTCCCTGCCGGGTCCGGCAGCCTGTATCACAGCTCTTACACTTTCCGGCTTGTCCACCAGAAGGTTTTGCTTTGAGGGCTTCCTCCCCGGGGATAAAAAAGAAAAAAAGCAGGTTTTGGAGGAACTGGCAGAGGAGAGCCGCACCATGATTCTCTATGAGGCGCCGCATCATCTGGTGCGCACACTGGAGGAGCTTTACGAGACACTGGGAGAGCGGCGGATTACTCTCTGCCGGGAACTTACGAAAAAATTTGAAACAGTGATGCCTACATCTTTTGAGCAGGCTTTGGAATACTATAAAAACGAGGAGCCCAGAGGAGAGTATGTTCTTGTCATAGAGGGAAAAAGCTTCGAGGAAAAGCGCCGGGAAGAAATCAGCTGCTGGGAGAGCATGACTGTCCAAGAGCACATGGCTTACTATGAGGAACAGGGTATGGACAGCAAAACAGCCATGAAGCAGGTGGCTAAGGACAGAGGTGTGGGCAAGCGCGAGATATATGCGTATTTGCATATGTAGTATACAAATGCCTGAAATAAGCTGAGAGGGTGAAAACCCGGGTTTCGGAGAAAAATTGCGGAAAGGTAAGTGAAGATATGGCAGCTTCAAATTGTGACGCTTGTGTCAACTATGTGTATGATGAGGACTATGAGTGCTATTGTTGCCTTGTCAACTTAGATGAGGATGAGATGTATCGCTTTCTGTCGGGAAACCAAAGAGAGTGTCCGTATTTTCGGCTGGATGATGAATACGGGGTGGTAAGGCATCAGATTTAGGGGCACAATACTTACAGCTATCGGAAAGGTAAGGTTACTGTTATGAAGTTTATCAGGCAGTTGTCCGTTATTATGGTTATTTCATTTGCGGCGGAACTTATGGAGTTTTTGATTCCGCTGCCGATTGCAGCCAGCGTCTATGGTCTGGTCTTGATGTTGATTGGGCTGATTACAAAAATAATTCCCTTGGAAAAGGTAGAAGGAGCGGCAGATTTCCTCATAGAAATCATGCCGATTTTGTTTGTGCCACCTACGGTGAGTCTCATTGCAAATGCAGAGGCACTGAAACAGATGCTGATTCCCTTGTTTTTTATCAGCTTTGTTACCACAGTCCTGATTATGGTTGTCACGGGCAGAGTGACGCAGGGCATTATGCGCCATGACCGTAAAAAGGGGGAACAGCAATGAATGAGATATTGACGAAATCCGTATTTTTCGGTATGTTTCTGACCCTTGTCTGCTATGAAATCGGGCTATGGGTGAAAAAGAAGACGAGGCTTTCAGTGGCAAACCCGCTGCTGATAGCTACCCTGATTATCATTGCCGTGCTGCTGCTTTTTCATATCGATTATGACAATTATCAGAACGGCGCGAAATATATTCAGTATTTTTTGACTCCCGCCACGGTGAGTCTGGCGGTACCGCTTTACAGGCAGCTGGAACTGCTGAAAAAATATCCGAAAGCCATCATCGGGGGAATTGTCTCCGGCGTTGCAACGGCCATGGTCAGTATTTTTCTGCTCAGCCTGGCCTTTGGACTAACCCATGAGCAATATGTGACTCTTTTGCCGAAATCCATCACTACGGCCATCGGCATGGGAGTGTCAGAGAAAATGGGCGGCATACCTGCCTTAACCATTGCGGCAATCTGTATTACAGGCATTACGGGGGCAATTCTGGCAGAGGCTGTCTGTAAGCTGTTCAAAATAGAAGAACCCATCGCCAAGGGGCTTGCCATCGGGACAAGCGCCCATGCGCTCGGAACCTCGAAAGCCATGGAGCTTGGAGAGGTGGAAGGAGCCATGAGCAGTCTTTCCATTGTAGTGACGGGTATTCTCACCGTGCTGGCTGTGTCTGTTTTTGCAAACTTAATTTAGAAAATCCGGTCTGCGTTGATTTGCAGGCCGTTTTTTTTGCATATTTTTCCGGGAAAACGTTCACACTAACCTCGTATAAAACATAAAGGAGGTTACGATATGACCAACATTTCTGAACTGGATTTGCAGAATCTGCGTCATCTGATTGGCGGCTTTGACACCACTCACTGTAAGATGCAGGCTTATGCGCAGGAAGCAACTGACCCTCAGGTGAAGCAGTTCTTTGAGAAAGGTGCAAAGACCGCTATGGACAATAAGCAGCAGCTTATGAAATTCTTAGGTTAAGGAGAAGGAAAAATGCAGGAAAAAATTATGGTGGCAGATACCCTTGCCGGTATCAACGGAGAACTGACCCGTTATGCGGGAATGATTGCACAGTCTGAGAACAAGGAGCTGAAAGCAACCCTAAAGCAGATGCGCAATGCCTGCGAGCAGTCTCAGGAAGAACTGTATAATATTGCCAGAGAAAAATCCTACTATGTGCCCGCCAGCAAGGCGACCGAGGAAGAGGTCCGGCATGTAAAGAACCTGTTCACCCAGGGAACTCTGTAAGGCAGCGGAGCGAAGGTGCGCGTGAATCAACCGCGCACCTTTCTGTGCGAAAAGCGAAGCTTTGAACCGGTGAGAGGTGTTGTCGGGTGACTGTGCATGATGCCCCGGGAAAAGTGCATAAGCTGCCGGATTATCCCATAAACTGTAAGTGAATAAATGTTGTGAGAAAAATGATGTTAAATGCAATCTGGGCATTCATGATTCTGCTGGCGGTAATTTATGCCGCATGTACGGGACACATGAGCGAGGTGACAAATGCAGCTCTGGACAGCGCGGGGGAGGCAATCTCGCTCTGCCTGACCATGGCGGGAGTTGTAGCGCTGTGGATGGGATTGATGGAAATTGCAAAGAGAGCAGGGCTTATCGAAAAGCTGACAAGAGGCATTTCCCCGTTTTTGACATTTCTGTTTCCGAGGATTCCGAAAAATCATCCGGCAAGAGAATACATAGCGGCAAACATCATAGCAAACATTCTTGGGCTGGGCTGGGCTTGTACGCCTGCGGGTTTAAAAGCCATGGAGGAACTGGCGAATCTGGAAGCGGAGAGAGGTAACCCGGAATACGCGAATGTAAAGAATGAGAGAGGGAAAAAGCAAGAAAAATCCGGAAATCAGACAGATAAAAATTATGACAGAAAAGCATCAGGCGGCAGGCGGGCCAGCAATGAAATGTGTAATTTCCTAATCCTGAATATTTCGTCTCTGCAGCTGATTCCGGTAAACATGATTGCTTACCGCAGCCAGTACGGCAGCGCAAATCCCACATCAATTATTGCCCCTGCCATTGCGGCAACGCTGTTCAGTTCCCTTATGGCTGTCATCTACTGCAAATGGAAGGACAGAGGAGGGGTAGGAAGATGAATGCACTGGCTCACATTTCGGATATTTTGATTCCGATTCTGATTTTCTTCATTGTGGGTTACGGCTATGTATCCAAGGTAAAGGTGTATGAAAGCTTTCTGGACGGAGCAAAGGACGGACTGAAAATTGTAGTGGATATTGTCCCCACATTAGTAGGCCTGATGATGGCAGTGGGAATGCTACGGGCTTCCGGCTTCTTTGATTTACTGGGAAAGCTGCTGGGTCCCATAACAGAGAAGGTGGGGCTGCCGGCCCAACTGATGCCTCTTCTGGTTGTAAAGCTGTTTTCTGCTTCGGCGGCGACAGGGCTTGTTCTGGATATCTTTAAAAATTCCGGTCCCGACTCTTATGCGGGAACCCTGACCTCCATTCTGATGAGCTGTACAGAGACGGTATTTTATACCATGAGTGTCTATTTCCTGGCAGCCAAGGTGACAAAGACACGGTATACTCTTGCCGGAGCCCTTCTGGCGACTTTGGCAGGTACGGTGGCAAGCGTGGTGCTGACAGCAATGTTGGTAACATGAAGGCGCTCGTATATTTCGGGGGTATTAGGCTGAACCGTTGTCGACTGTTACCGAATCCAAAATTTTCTTGACAGGCACAGGATGTTGCGATATAAATAAAAGAGATAGAGCGAAGGAGCTTATTGATGATTCAATAGGCTCTTTTTTTATTATTGGGAAAGGTTTCGGAACGATGGAGAAAGAGAAAAAAACAGCAGAGGAAGAAAGAGAGTGCTCTACAGCCGCTGAGGTACTGGTTAAATGTCTGGAAAATGAAGGGGTGGAGTATGTTTTCGGTATCCCCGGAGAGGAAAATTTGGACATGATGTGTGCTCTGGAGAAGTCATCTATCCGTGTGATTGTTGTAAGGCACGAACAGGGTGCGGCATTTATGGCTGATATGTACGGACGCTTGACGGGAAAAGCGGGAGTGTGCTTTTCTACTCTGGGACCGGGCGCCACAAACCTGATTACGGGTACTGCGGATGCAAACAGTGACGGTGCACCTTTGGTAGCTATTACAGGGCAGGTAGGAACGGAGCGTATGCATCTGACCTCTCATCAATATTTGAATCTGGTGGAGCTGTTTGCACCGATTACAAAGAGAAGCAAGCAGATTGTAAATCCTGATTCTGTCAGCGAAATTATGAGAATTGCTTTTAAGTATGCGGAAAGCGAAAAGCCCGGGGCATGTCATGTGGATTTACCAACCAACGTGGCTGCCATGAAGGTGACACCGGGACCTGCGGCGCTTCCGCTAAAAAAGCCGGAGCCGAACATAGAAAACGCATCTTTTTCCAGCATAGACCGGGCAGCTGCTTTGATATTCAAGGCAAAAAAACCTGTGATTCTGGTGGGACACAGTGCGGTAAGAAGCGGTGCAGGGGAGGCGTTGACCGCCTTTGCGGACGCGTTGCACATCCCCACGGTAAACACCATGATGGCTAAGGGCATTATTCCCTATAACAACAAATACTCCATGTGGACTATCGGAATTCCGCAGAAGGATTATCAAAACAAAATCATTGATATGGCGGATCTGGTGATTGCGGTGGGCTATGACATTGTGGAGTTTGCACCCAGAAAGTGGAACGGAGAGGGGAAGCATACCATCATTCATATCGACTCCAGACCTGCCCATATCAACAAGCTGTTCCAGCCGGAGACGGAGGTTATCGGCGATATTTCCTATTCTCTTCAACAGATACAGTACCGCTGTGAACCCAAAGAGGAGCCTGTCACATTCCTGAAACTGAAACAGGAGATGGTGGAGGAGTATGAAAGCTATGGGGAGGATAATTCTTTTCCCATGAAGCCTCAGAGAATTCTTCAGGATGTGCGAAAATTTATGGGGGAGGACGACATTGTTATTTCTGATGTGGGAGCCCATAAAATGTGGATAGCACGTGAATATAACTGCTATAAACCCAACACCTGTATTATTTCCAACGGCTTTGCCACTATGGGAATTGCGGTTCCCGGAGCCATTGCGGCAAAATTGATTAACCCGGACAGGAGAGTGCTGGCAATTTCCGGGGACGGCGGCTTTCTGATGAACAGTCAGGAGTATGAGACTGCCCTGCGCGAAAACATTCCCATTGTGACCCTGATTTTTTCCGATGCAAGCTACGGGCTGATTAAGTGGAAACAGACAGATCGTTTCGGCAGCAGCTGTTTTGTGGATTTCACCAATCCTGATTTTGTGAAGTATGCGGAAAGTATGCATGCCAAAGGGTATCGTGTAGAAAAGGCGGAGGATTTGCTTCCCATTCTGGAGGACGCATTCCGGCAGAAGGTTCCCTGTATCATTGACTGTCCTGTAGACTATAGTGAGAACGAAAAATTGTCTGTGTATCTGAAAAATAAATTTGGGGAGTAACGGTTACTCCCCAAACAGATCCTTTGCAATTCCTGCAAGAATGGCAACAGTCTTATCCACCCCGAAACGGGAGGAATCAATCATCAAATCCTTGTTGGTAGAGGGCCCGTTATATTCCGGGCAATACCGTCTGTGATATAACTCTCTGGAACGGTCAACCTCCCGAATCATCTTTCGCGCTGTCCTTTCATCCATCTTCAGTATTTCCGTGCAGTTCCGCAAACGCGCCTCTACAGGGGCATAGACATACACATTCAGATGATTGTCCATATCCATCAGAATACTGTCCGCACAGCGCCCCACAATGATGCAGGACTCTCTTTTTGCCAGATCCCGGATGATGTTTTCCTGAATGCTGAAGATTTCATCCTGCATGCTCCCGATACCCATGCCAAGAGGGTATTGCCGTTTGAAAAAGGCCGTGTTGGGATTTTCCTCTTTATTGCTGACAACGGAGACGGGCAGGCCCATGCGCTTTGCGGTTTCCTCCACGATATCCCTGTCGTAGAATTCGATCTGCAAAGTCTCGGACAAACGCTGGGCAATGGTTCGTCCAAGGCTTCCGAATTGCCTTGAAATTGTAATCACATACTGTTTCATAGCTGTCCTCACTTCCTGTTATTCTGCTTCGACGGGCAGAACCCGTTTCTTTTTGTCCTGCATGCTTCGCACAATGCAGGACAGTGAAAAGTTGATGACAAAGTAAATCAGACAGGCTAAACCGAACAACACAAAGACATCGGAGACGTTTACCGTATTCAAACCGTTGTATCTGTGTGCGGAGCTTAACAGCTTTTTCACTCTTGACATCAGCTCAATCGTGGCTACGTTTGCCAGATAGGAGGAATCCTTAACCGTGGTGATGACCTGGCTGAGAAGAGTCGGTACAATATTGCGGTAGGCTTGGGGCAGGACTATATACCACATAATCTGGACTGTATGAAAGCCCTGGGAGTGCCCCGCTTCAAACTGGCCCTGAGTCACGGAATTCAGTCCGCCCCGCACAATCTCTGCAATAACGGAAGAGGTAAAGAGAATCAATGCAATTACCGTTTTAAACAACAGCTTTACCTCGGCGGAGGACAGGCCGAACATCTTTTTTTCCAGAAAAGACGGGCAGGGACAAAAGACCAGACAGATAAAGAGCCATAAAAGCAACGGGGTATTTCTGAAAATTTCAATGTATGCGGTGGCAAGCCACTTAAAAACCCGCGGGAAACCCTTGTTGCAGTAATTTCTCAGCAATGCCAGAAAGGAGCCGAGAACAAGGCCCAGCAGCACGGCAGTCACCGAAATAATCAGAGTAAACAGGACTCCCTTTAAAATATAAATCAGGACAGCGGAATTTGTGATAATGGAGATACTTCCCTTTAAATTTTCCATAACTTACGCCATCCTTTCTGTATTCTGACCGACCTTAACGGTTCGTACATCCCGCTTTTTCAGGGAGATTTCCCACATACTTGCAAGGGAGGACAGGGGGCAGCATACCAGGAAAAACAGCAGTCCGCTGACCAGATAGGCGGGTGCGTAGGCACCGCCGGTGGACTCGCCCGTGACAAAGTTGTAGGTGGCAGAGATTAAGTCTGTTCCGCCCACTATGTAGAGGCAGGAGGTATTCTTAATCAGGTTCACCACCTGGTTGACCATGGGCGGCAGTATGATTTTGATGCTCTGAGGAAGTATGATATAGTACATCTTTTGGATATAGCCGAAGCCCTGAGCATCTGCAGCCTCAAACTGGCCTTTGGGAATTGCCTGAATACCGGCGCGAATGACCTCGGACACATAAGCGCCGTGGTAGACCCCGAGGGCGATAATGCCCGTTTTAATTATGCCGGGGCTCATGCCGGCAAAGGCCAGAGAATAGTATAAAAAACACATTTGCAGGAGGAGCGGCGTATTTTGAATTAATTCCACATAGACCCGCGATACGGCGCGTAACAGTCTGCTGCCGCCGGTGGCAAACAGACCGGATAGGATGCCGATAACCAGTGCCAACAGCAGTCCGAAAAGGGCTGTCAGGGCAGTATTGCCCAGTCCCTGAAGAAAGACTCCTCTGAAAATCCATATTTTGTTCCAGGCATCTGCGGAGAATAATTCACTCACGTCGCTTACCTCCTCTTAAATCATTTATTCAATACCGTTTTCGGCAATCAATGCATCGATGGTTCCGTCAGCCAGCCAGCCCGTAATCAGCTCTTCGCATAGAGTACTGAAACCGGAATCCTTGGTGGTAGCGATGCCGTACTCCTGAGGAGAAAATTTATCGGCAATATAGGAGCGGGAATCTGTGTTATATACAGCCAGGATGGACTTATCCACACAGAAGGCATCTACCTCACCGGCACTTAAAGCGGTTGAAATGGTGGGATAGTCGTCGTACTGCTGGAAGCTGATGCCGGTTGTCCAGGTTGCGGCATCAAAAGTGTCTGCGTCAAAGGCGGAGCCATCGATAAAGCCGCCCTCTATCATGGCCTTTGTCAGACTCTTTGCGGAGGTTGAGCCGGAGGAAACGCCAACCTTCTTGTCCACCAAATCGGCAAGGCTTGTAATACCGGAGGAATTCTCCACCAGAACGGTTACATAGTCGGTGTAATAGGGGGTAGTGAAGTCCCAGCTCTTTTTTCTCTCCTCGGTGATGGTAAAGGTTGCAAGGACACAGTCGATATCACCGGAATCCAGGAGTTCGGTTCTGGTGGCGGCGGTAACCGCCGTAAACTCATAGTCTACACCCAGATATTCCGCAATCTTTTTGGCAAGTTCAATCTCCAGGCCGGAGTATTCACCGGTCAACTCATCCTGATAGCCGAATCCCAGAACGGCATTCTTAACACCGACACGAAGTACCCCCCTGTCGATAATGGCCTGAACATCAGGGGCAAATTCCGTTGCTGATTCTGCTTCGGAAGAAGTCTCGGAGGAAGATTCAGCAGCGGTTTCGGAAGACTCGGGTGTTGAAGAGGTTGCCGGAGCTTCTGCAGACCCACAACCGGTCAAAACGGATGCAGTCATCACGGTAGCAAGTAACAGTGCGGATAGTTTTCTCATTTTCATAACATTCTCCTCATTTCTGCGCGGCAGTCATGTTCGGGGAGCCGCGCGTTCCCACTATATTTCAAGCAGCGTATTACCTCTGCGTTCTGCCTTACCTGATGTCTGATGTACAGGGGCAATGCGCTGCAGGAAACCGAAATCATTTGCGGATAATCTTGCCCAGGAACTGCTTTACCCTCTCATTCTTGGGATTTTCAAAGAATTCCTCAGGTGTTCCCTCTTCCAGAATCTGGCCGTCCGCCATGAAGATAATGCGGTCAGCAACCTGCTTTGCAAAGCCCATTTCGTGGGTGACTACCACCATGGTGATATTTTCCTTTGCCAGCTTTATCATGACATCCAGAACCTCCTGAATTGTCTCAGGGTCCAGTGCGGAAGTGGGTTCGTCAAAAAGAATAATTTTCGTCTGCGCGCAGAGCGCTCTGGCGATGGCAATACGCTGCTGCTGACCGCCGGAAAGGGTGGTGGGGTAGACATGAGCCTTATCGGTGAGCCCTACCACATCCAGATAGTGGTAAGCCAAATCCTCAGCTTCTTTTTTGCTCTTATGGTGCAGCTTCATGGGTGCCAGGGTCAGGTTTTTCAGTACCGTCATGTGCGGGTACAGATTAAACTGCTGGAATACCATGGAGGTGGTGTCGCGTACCAGCTTTGTTTTGTTTTTGTGGGTCAGCTCCTGCCCGTCGATATAGATATGACCGCTGGTGGGAGCTTCCAGAAAGTTCATGCAGCGTACAGTGGTGGATTTACCGGAGCCGGAAGGACCGATGATAACCAGTTTCTCCCCCTCCTTAACCTCCAGATTTACATCCTTCAGCACGTGCAGGTCGCCGAAATATTTGTTGACATTTTCCAGTTTAATCATATTTGTAACCAGGCCTTTCCCAACTTTTCAAAACAAAAAGGCGCTTTCTGCTCCTATTGGAATCAGAAAACGCCTTTGTTTTCTTTTTGAATGATTACAGAGTATACACGAATGCAATAATAATGTCAATACAAAAATACAAAACGTACATTTCACGGGCAATTCTTTCAATAACTGACGCAAAGGGAGAAATCTATGCTATAATAATCACATGGAAAATCAGAACACACTTATGATAATCATTATATTGTCTGTTGTAGCCCTTGGACTGATACTGGCAGTGATTCTGTTGAGACGGCACAGACCCATTCCTTCCGACATCGACCTGATGGAGGGACGTGATTTTGAGTATTACTGTGCGGAGTTACTGAAAAGAAGAGGTTTTCAGGAGGTGGAAGTCACAAAGGGCAGCGGAGACTACGGCATCGATATCCTTGCGGAAAAGGATGGGGTAACCTATGCCATTCAGTGTAAATGCTATGCCGCACCCGTGGGAGTGAAGGCGGTGCAGGAAGCCTACGCCGGACGGGATTACTATGACCGAATGGTGGGGGCGGTGCTGACCAACCAGTATTTCACCCAACCGGCGGTGGAGGCGGCAAAGAAGCTGAAAATATTGCTTTGGGACCGAGGATATCTGGAATCCATGATGGAGGAAAACTAAGGCACAGATACTTCTGTCAGAAGTTCGCTGAGAGACAGGAAATCTGCCGGACCGTTATCCAGGTAAAAACAGTGAAAGCGGTAATCACTGTAATCATCACCCCAGAGAGCCTGCGCCTCCTCGCGCAGGGATAAGATTTCCAGATAGCCCAAATAGTATTTCAGGTAATTACAGGGTTCCCGGGCAATATAGGTATACACTGCCTTGGCGGAGGCAGAGTCGCTGATTCCGAAGCTCTCCAACACCTTGGCAATTTGGCTGAAAGAGGCATTCTCATAGTGAATCATGATATCAAGCAGAGAGTAAAGGCATAACTGCAGACCGCGGTTATGCTTTTCTGTTTGGACGAGAAGTGCATCCTGTCCCTGATTGCTTTCCTGCAGCAGAGCGGAGGCATAGTCATAGGACATAAATTCCACGTACAAAGCCCAGCCCTCCAGATAGCCGCCGTACCAGAGAAGCTCTCTTGCCGGGCGTGCACCGTCAGAAAGGCTTTTCCGGTTATGATAGGTGTTCTGGTACAGATGTCCGGGATAGCCCTCGTGGGCAAGAGTGGTGTAAAGTTCCAGCCCTTCAGGGGTCTTGCTCTCGTTGATATAGATAACATTCCGGGTGGTGTCGTCCAGTGGAGTTGTCAGGTAAAAGGCCGGAGCGCAATAGTCTGTCAGACTTTCCGATACCGCCTTGACCGACACGGCGCAGTTGTCCCCGGGAATGAGAGGGAAATTTCCCTTCATGCGTCCCTGAAGGTCAGTCAGCATCTGTGTCACATCCGAATAGGGAAAAGAAACAGGCTCATCTTTGCCATATCGTTGGGCAATTTCCGGATGCTCCGAAAGCAGGCTGCGGAGTGCCTCGAACTCTTCGGTAAATTTTGCCGTCAGTAGCTCCTGAATTTCGGAGACAGGACGATAAGAGCCTGTTTCCGATATGAGCAGTGCTTCATAATATTCCTTTCCGTGGGGAGCGGCAGCCAGCCCGGTGAGGGGAACGGATTCGTCCTCCAGGAGTAAGAGCCCGTCACCCAGAGCGGTATAGGCGGGCAGCACCACGGTTTTCAAAAGCCGCTCGTTCGTGTCAATATACTTTTGTGCATCCTCGGCAGTAAGAAGATTTGCATTGCAAAGCAGCTCCAGGCGTTCCCGGAAGGTGGTCTGCAGAAAGTGAGTACCGGCCTGAAGAGAAAAAAATGTGACAATAGTGTCACATTGTTCCCGGACGCTTTTCAGGGAGGACGCGGGCATGAGAAGACCGGCAGCAGCCTTCTCCTGTTCGTAGCGGAGCAGAGAGGCAAAATATTCATCGGTCTGGTTCAACAGGGCAAGATAGTCTTCCACATCCCGTCTGCTGCGAAAGGTGTATTCCGCAAAAAGGATGGGAAGCTGGGACTGCATACCGGAGGAAGGCGACAGCGGTTCGCTGTAATAATGAAAAGAGCCGAGCTTCAGACAATTTTCCAGATACCTCGTCAACAGTTTGCAGAGCCATGCATCGGAGCTTTCCAGCTTATCGGTACGGATGCCTCTCAGGGAGGCAAGAGTGTTTTCCAGAGCCACCTGGCCCTTCAGAGTATTTTCCGCATGGTATCCGGGGAGTATAGGCTCATATTCGCAGATGCCGAAATCGGAAGGGAAAGCGATGGTGTAGTGCATGTTCAGGGTATTTGAAGTCATTTCTTCGGTGAAAAGACGGGAAGTAATGTTGATGAAGCGCTTTTCGTCCTTTTTGTATGTAAATAGGAATAAGGTCAGAATAGTGAAGGACAGGAGCAGTACCACCAGAAGCAGCAGTTGTTTTAAGGTGAGTGGAGAACGTTTTTTCAAGAGCTGGTCACCTGTTTGCAATATACATTGTTAATATATATGTATTAAGCGGTTCCTTAATACCCGCAAAAAATGGCAGGTTTAAACAGATTGCAAAGTTGTATACAATACAACTTAGCGAAATGTATGTAATAAACAAGAAAAGATGTATTGACTCCGGATGACAACTCAGATATACTGAACACATGGAAGACAGACAGACAAAATATGGTGACTTGATTCACTATCTGGAAAATTTAATAGCGGAAGGTAAACTGAATGCGGGTGACAGACTCCCCTCAGAGAATGAACTGACGGAGCGCTTCGGAATCAGCAGACAGACCGTGCGGAAGGCTATCGGGCTTCTGGAGGAGCAGGGAACGGTACGCAGGGTCAGGGGCAGCGGTACATATGTGAGTTTTGACCGAAGAGAGAATCTGGAGCGGAGAAACCGGATTGCGGTAATGACTACTTATGTGGAAAGCTATATTTTCCCCAAAACCATTCAGGGTATCGAGAAGATTTTGTTTGAGAGAGGATATTCCGTTCAGATTTCCTTTACAAACAATACTTTGGAAAGGGAAAAAAATGTGCTGACTGACCTGATTAACCGGGATGACGTGGCGGGAATTATCGTGGAAGGCACGAAGAGCGGGCTGCCCAATCCCAATCTGTATCTGTACAGACAGCTGATGAACAGGAAAATTCCCATTGTGTTCATCAATACCTTTTATCCTGAACTGGCTGTGCCTCATGTATCGCTGAATGATGTAAAGGCAGCGGAGACGGCGGTAAACTATCTGATTGGGAAAGGACATGAGAACATCGGAGCCATCCTGAAACTGGATGACGGTCAGGGAAGGTTGAGATATTTGGGCTACCTCAAAGCCATGGAGGCGGCGGGACTGCCGGTTACGGATTCCAGACTGGTGTGGATTGACACCGATGAGTCTAAGCAGCTGAATTACTGTCGGGACAAAATTCTGAACAGAGTGGAGGAATGCAGCGCCCTTTTTTGCTATAATGACCAGATAGCATTCCAGCTGATTCGTATGCTGGACGAGAGAGGAATCCGTGTGCCGGAGGATGTATCGGTTATCAGTGTGGATGATTCGGACCTGGCCCTGCACAGCGAAGTGCAAATCACCTCTCTGCCCCATCCCAAGGAAAAGTTGGGAGCAAAGGTGGCGGAAGTACTGCTGGATATGATTGAAGGGAAAAAGTCTGCAAATACAGTGGAGTTCGACACCCGGGTTGTGGAAAGACAGTCCGTGGCAGAAAGAAAAAGCATCGGTAAGGCAACCGACAGCCGCGGTGTACAGGAGAGATAACGGCGGAAACAACAATACTGCCATAAGAATAAAGAATATGGAGGATTTGACATGAAAGAAATGAAAAAGTATCAATTCTGGTTTTGTACGGGTTCCCAGGACTTGTACGGAGATGAATGCCTGCGCAAGGTGGCGGCACATTCCCGGGAGATGGTGGAGGGGTTGAATGCGTCCGGCACATTGCCCTATGAGCTGGTGTGGAAGCCTACCCTTATCGACCAGGCATCCATCCGTCGCACCTTTAACGAGGCAAATAATGACGACAACTGTGCCGGTGTCATTACGTGGATGCACACCTTTTCTCCGGCAAAGATGTGGATTATCGGCTTGCAGGAATACCATAAGCCCCTGTGTCATCTGCATACCCAGTTCAATGAGGAGATTCCCTACGATACCATCGATATGGATTTCATGAACGAAAATCAGTCTGCCCACGGTGACAGGGAATACGGACATATTGTGACCCGCATGGGTATTGAGAGAAAGGTTATTGTGGGACACTGGAAGAATCCCGCCGTGGCTGAACAGCTGGCAGGATGGATGCGCACCGCGGTGGGTGTTATGGAATCCTCTCACATTCGTGTCTGCCGTGTGGGCGACAATATGAATAATGTGGCTGTGACCGAGGGAGATAAGGTGGAAGCGCAGGTGAAATTCGGCTGGGAAATCGACCACTATAACGTCAATGATGCCGTTGCTTATGTGGATGCGGTATCCAAGGCTCAGGTGGATGCGCTTGTGGAGGAGTATTACAGCAAGTATGAGATACTCCTTGAGGGCAGAGACCCCGAGGAGTTTAGAGAGCATGTTGCGGTGCAGGCCCGGATTGAAATCGGGCTTGAGAAGTTTTTGGAGGATGGCGATTACCATGCAATCGTCACCCACTTCGGCATGCTGGGCGGATTAAAGCAGTTGCCCGGTCTGGCAATCCAGAGACTGATGGAAAAAGGCTACGGATTTGGTGCCGAGGGAGACTGGAAGACAGCTGCCATGGTACGTCTGATGAAGATTATGACTCAGGGCAAGAAGGATGCAAAGGGAACCTCCTTTATGGAGGATTACACATACAATTTTGTGCCGGGCAAGGAGGGTATCCTGCAGGCTCACATGCTGGAGGTATGTCCTACGATTTCTGACGGTCCTGTCAGCATTAAAGTGCAGCCCCTTTCCATGGGCAACCGAGAGGACCCTGCACGTCTTGTATTCACCAGTAAGACCGGATCTGCCGTGGCAACCTCCCTTGTGGATATGGGCAACAGATTCCGCCTGCTGATCAATGCAGTGGACTGCAAGAAGTGCGAAAAACCTATGCCCAAGCTCCCGGTGGCGACTGCGTTCTGGACGCCGCAGCCTAATCTGGAGGTGGGAGCGGCTGCCTGGATTCTGGCCGGCGGAGCACATCATACGGCATTCTCCTATGATTTGAGCGTGCAGCAGATGGTAGACTGGGCGGATGCCATGGGAATCGAGAGTGTGGTTATCGATAAAAACACTACGATTCCTGCCCTGAAGAACGAGTTGAGATGGAATTCCGTGTATTATAGGTAATCATCACTTTTCTTAAAATTTAGGAGGTAACGAAAATGAGTGAAGCAATCAAAAATGCAGTCAGAGACGGAAGAACAGCCCTGGGTATCGAGTTCGGCTCCACCCGAATCAAGGCTGTCCTGGTGGATGAGAGCCACAACCCCATCGCCATGGGAACCCACGACTGGGAGAACCGTCTGGAGAACAATATTTGGACCTACAGTCTGGAGGATATTTGGAACGGGCTTCAGGGCTGCTACAGAAGTCTTGCGGAGGATGTAAAGGCAAAGTACGGTGAGACACTGACTACTATCGGCAGCATCGGATTTTCCGGCATGATGCACGGCTATATGGCATTCAATGCGGCAGACGAACTGCTGGTGCCCTTCCGCACCTGGAGAAACACCATGACGGAGGAAGCCTGTAAGGAGCTGACGCCGCTGTTTCGTTTCAATATTCCCCAGAGATGGAGCATTGCCCATCTCTATCAGGCGATATTGAGCGGAGAAGAACATGTGAAGGATATCACCTTTTTCACCACTCTGGCAGGTTACATCCACTGGAAGCTGTCCGGGGAGAAGGTACTGGGTATCGGCGAGGCCTCCGGTATGTTCCCCATAGATTCCGACATACGTGACTATGATAAAAAAATGCTTGCGCAGTTTGACGAGCTGATAGCACCCAAGGGCTTTCCATGGAAGCTGGAAGAGATTCTTCCCAGAGTACTGTGCGCCGGCGAGAAGGCAGGCGTGCTGACTGCCGGGGGAGCAAAGCTGCTTGATCCCACGGGAGCATTGCAGGCAGGTATTCCCATGTGTCCTCCCGAGGGAGATGCGGGTACGGGTATGGTGGCAACCAACAGTGTGAAGGTGCGCACCGGAAATATCTCTGCGGGAACTTCTATTTTCTCCATGGTAGTTACGGAGAAGGCTTTGGAGAATGTACATGAAGAAATTGATATGGTGACCACTCCCGACGGCAATCCCGTGGCTATGGTACACTGCAACAACTGCACCTCCGATCTGAATGCCTGGGTAAATCTCTTTGAGGAATTTGCGGGCAAGTTCGGTATGAAGATTGACAAAAACGACCTTTACGGCACGCTCTACAGGGAGGCATTGACGGCAGACCCCGACTGCGGCGGTCTTGTGGCATACAATTATTTCTCGGGAGAGCCGGTGACCGGACTGAACGAAGGACGACCTATGTTTGTCCGCACCCCCGATGCAAAGTTCAGCCTTGCAAACTTCATGAGAAGCCATCTTTACAGCGCTATGGCAACCCTGAAAATCGGCAACGATATTTTGCTAAAGGAGGAGCATGTAAAGGTTGACTCCCTGATGGGACACGGCGGACTGTTCAAGACTCCCGTGGTTGGCCAGCAGCTCATGGCAGCGGCTTTTGATTCTCCGGTCACCGTAATGGACACAGCAAGTGAGGGAGGAGCCTGGGGTATGGCTGTACTGGCAGCATTCATGCAGGAAAAGGCAGCCGATGAGACGCTTCCCGATTACCTGACAAACAGAATTTTTGCAGGTCAGACCGGAACGACAATTGCTCCGAAGGCAGAAGATGTGGCAGGCTTTGACGTTTTTGTGGAGAAATATAAGAGTACCCTTGTTGCGGAGAAGGCGGCGGTTGAAGGGTTGCGGTAATCACATTGGAAATGTCGGGATTGCCACCCGGTATTACAGTTAACGGTCAGGCAGAAATGTAAATGAAAATATGGAGAGAAAAAAATGTTAGAGGAATTAAAACAATTGGTATATGAAGCAAACATGGATTTGCCCCGCTACGGTCTTGTCACTTTTACCTGGGGCAATGTCAGCGCCATCGACCGGGAGAGCGGTCTGTTTGTCATCAAGCCCAGCGGTGTGGAATATGACAAACTAAAAGCGGAGGACATGGTAGTGGTGGATTTAAGCGGCAAAAAGGTGGAGGGACGGTACAATCCATCCTCTGATACTGCCACTCATGTAGAGTTGTACAAGGCTTTTCCTGAAATCGGAGGTGTCGTACATACCCATTCCTCCTATGCGACAAGCTGGGCCCAGGCCGGACGCAGCATTCCCTGCTACGGAACCACTCATGCCGATTATATTTACGGTGAGGTACCCTGTGTGAGATGTCTGTCAAAGGAAGAGATTGAGGAAGCATATGAGGAAAATACGGGACATCTGATTGTGAACGAGTTCCGGAGGTTGGGTAAGGACCCCGTGGCCGTGCCCGCTGTGCTCTGTAAAAACCATGGTCCTTTTGCCTGGGGCAAGGACGCAAAGGAAGCTGTACACAACGCAGTGGTGCTGGAGGAAGTTGCCAAGATGGCATACCGCGCGGAGACTATCAATCCCCGGATTCAGCCTGCACCGCAGGAGCTTCAGGACAAACATTACTATAGAAAACACGGGGCGAACGCTTACTATGGGCAGACCGGCATATAGACAGTGTGTCCGAGCACATTGGGCGTTTTTACGAGAAAGGTATGGACGAACGGGCAGAACTGTGGTAGTATAGGGTCTGACAGAAAGTGTTGCCGCACAGGCGGCAGAATGGAGGAGACGATGAACAATTTAGAACTGCAAAAACGCGCGAATGATGTGCGAAAAGGCATTGTAACGGCAGTTCACAGTGCAAAGGCAGGACATCCCGGCGGATCACTTTCCGCGGCAGATATCTTTACCTATCTGTATTTTGAAGAAATGAATATCGATCCCAAGAATCCCGACAAGGAGGACAGGGACCGTTTTGTATTGTCCAAGGGACATACGGCTCCCGGACTTTATTCTGCTCTGGCAAACAGAGGCTTCTTCCCCGTTGAGGATTTGAAGACACTGAGACATCTGGGCTCTTATTTACAGGGACATCCCTGTATTCACATCCCCGGTGTAGATATGTCCTCCGGTTCTCTGGGACAGGGTATCTCCGCGGCTGTAGGCATGGCTCTGGGTGCAAAGATGGGTCAGAAGGACTTCCGCGTATATACTCTTCTGGGTGACGGCGAGATTGAGGAAGGTCAGGTTTGGGAGGCGGCTATGTTTGCGGGACACCGTAAGCTGGATAACCTCTGCGTGATTGTGGATAACAACAATCTGCAGATTGACGGACCTATTGATCAGGTTTGCTCTCCTTATCCCATCGATAAGAAGTTTGAAGCATTCAATTTCCATGTCATCAACGTGGATGCACATGACTTTGATGCTCTCCGTGCTGCTTTCAAGGAAGCAAGAGAAACCAAGGGCATGCCCACCTGTATCGTTGCACACAGCTTAAAGGGTAAGGGTGTATCCTTTATGGAGAACAGTGTAGACTGGCACGGCAAGGCTCCCAACGATGAGGAGTATGCGGTGGCAATGGCTGACTTGGAGAAGATCGGCGCAGAATTAGAGAAAGCAGGTGAAGCATAATGGCAGAGAATACGATTAAAAAAATCGCAACCCGTGAAAGTTACGGTAACGCTCTGAAGGAGTTGGCAGAAGAGTTCCCTAATCTGGTAGTGCTGGATGCTGACCTGGCAGCAGCTACCAAGACAGGTATTTTTAAGAAGGCTTATCCTGACCGCCACATTGACTGTGGTATTGCAGAAAGCAATATGATGGGCGTGGCAGCAGGTTTATCTCTGACAGGAAAGATACCTTTTGTAAGCTCCTTTGCCATGTTTGCGGCGGGACGTGCCTTTGAGCAGGTGCGCAACTCCATCGGCTATCCCCATCTGAACGTAAAAATCGGCGCTACCCATGCAGGTATTACCGTAGGTGAGGACGGTGCTACCCATCAGTGTAACGAGGATATTGCCCTGATGAGAACCATTCCCGGCATGGTGGTTATGTGCCCCGCAGATGATGTGGAAGCAAAGGCGGCTGTCCGCGCAGCGCTGGAGTACGATGGCCCCGTATATATCAGATTTGGTCGTGCGGCAGTGCCCGTAATCAACGACAAGCCCGATTACAAGTTTGAGATTGGAAAGGGCAATGTTGTTCGTGAGGGTAAGGATGTCACTATTGTAGCCACAGGTATCTGCGTGGATTCCGCTCTGGGCGCAGCCGAGAAGCTGGCAGCGGACGGCATTGACGCTGAGGTTGTAAGCATTTGTACCATTAAGCCTCTGGATGAGGATATTATCATAAAGAGCGCAAAGAAGACCGGCAAGGTGGTTACCGTGGAGGAACATTCCGTTATCGGCGGCCTTGGCAGTGCAGTCTGTGACTGCCTGTCCGAGAAGCTTCCCACTCCCGTGAAGAAAATCGGTATGCAGGATATCTTCGGTGAGTCCGGTTCCGCAGCAGCGCTGGTTGCTAAGTATGGTCTGGATGCTGAGGGTGTTTATAAGTCCGTAAAAGAGTTCCTCTAAAAATAATCATATTGATTGAGAACGGTGCAGGCAGAAATGTCTGTGCCGTTTTTTGTATGATGACCGGGAGTTCGTTGAAAAATGGAGTATACGTGATTCGAACCCATGACCTTAACAATGTGAATGAAGATTAAGAATTTGTTAAACAACTATGATACATTTTGTGTTTATACTGGTTTTCAGACAGCAGAGCAGAAGATACGGCAGGTATCAGTTCTGCGTAAAATACGGTGGGGGTGGAATCAAAGTGCAGAGCGGGGTAATAAAGGGAAATCGGGAACCGGAGATAATGAATATAAAGCGTAATCCGTATCTTGTGGATTATGAGGAGCAGCGGAGACAGCGGGAGAGAAGGACAGGCACCCGTAATCCGCAGATATATCGGGTACGGGAAACGCAGAATCTCAGAGCGGAGACGGAGAGAAGAGGGGAACGACGGACAGAGAAAAGAGGGCAGGTTCAGGCTGCGGCGGCAAACAGAGACCGCAAGCGCCGGGAGGCAATTTTGCGCCGCAGGATGTATGTGCGCAGACAGCGGCTTGCAGTGTGCGTTTTTATACTTTCCATTGCGGCGGTCATCTGCTTTTCACTTACCGGGAAGGGAAATGTTGCGGCAGAATACAACAACAGCGGCGAAGCGGTGGCGGTAACAAATTCCGACGGGCTGCAGTCGGGCACCATACAGGGACTTCCCGCTGTGGAGTTTGCGGCGCATCCTACATGGACGGAGGATTTTCTGACACCAAATGAATATTCCAGACCAGGGGAGGCGCTGCCGGAAGTAACCAACATTTTTGTGCATTATACGGCAAACCCGGGCACCAGCGCGGCACAGAACCGCAGCTATTTCGAGCAGCAGAAGGACATGCACGAGGCAAGTGTCAGTGCGCATTTTATCATCGGTTACGAGGGTGAAATCATTCAGTGTATACCTTTGGATGAGATTGCTTATGCGGTGCAGACCCGTAATTATGACTCTGTCTCCATTGAGTGCTGCTACAAAGACTGGGACGGTTCGTTTACGCAGGAAACCTATGATTCGCTGATTGCGCTTTTGGCATGGCTGACGGATATCTACGACCTGGAGACGGAAGATATTCTGCGGCACTATGACTGTGGCGGCAAGAAATGTCCACTCTACTATACGGATCACCCGGACGCATGGGAACGTTTGAAGGAGGATGTGGCGGAAGCTATGCAGTGAGCCGTCATTTTGGATTTCGTGTTGCGGTTACCTGATTTCTCTGGTAAAATGGGACTGATAATGAGGAGGCATATTATGAATATTTTATCTCCGTCGATTTTGTCGGCTGATTTTTGCAAGTTGGGTGAACAAATAAAGGAAGTGGAGCTTGCAGGAGCAGAGTATCTGCATATAGATGTGATGGACGGTATTTTTGTGCCGTCCATTTCCTATGGAATGCCTGTGATTCGTTCTATCCGTAAATGCTCTGATATTTTTTTTGATGTTCATCTGATGATTGACAGACCGGAGCGGTATGTGAAAGAGTTTGCCGAGAGCGGTGCAGATTTGATTAATTTTCATCTGGAGGCCACGTCAGACGTAAAGGGGACTATAGCAAAGATTCGCAGCCTTGGGAAAAAGGTGGGAATTACCATAAAACCCGGAACTCCCGCGAAGACTGTGGAGCCGTATCTGGAGCTGGTTGACATGGTGCTTGTCATGACCGTGGAACCGGGCTTCGGCGGACAGAAGCTGATTCCGGAATGTTTGGATAAGGTAAGAAAAATCCGAAAAGTAATTGCAGACCGTGGGCTGAACGTGGATATTGAGGTGGACGGCGGTATCAACGACGAAAATGTGGAGTCTGCTCTTGAAGCGGGCGCCAATGTCATTGTGGCAGGCTCCGCAGTATTTAAAAATGATATCGCGGAAAATGTAAGAATATTTTTAAGAAAATTTTAGAGGGAAAGAGTAAACGCAGCCGGACGAAGAATTACATTTTGCAACAGCCGAAAAGGTAAATAATATATGCCGAAAAGAGGCAGAGTGCGGAAGTACAGGTTTGAAAGGAGGCGGCCATGCAGCTGGGAGGAGTCGATAACCGTCACGGTTCGGACAGCCATCAGGTGACAAATTGTCTGCACGACCATACACATATAAAAAAGGAACCCGGAGGAGCCGCCATGTCTTCCGACATGAGCGCAAAGACGTTTCAGATGCAGCAACAGCAGCAGGATGCCGGATTTTCCCTGTCGGAATGGATGCAGAAGACACTGGAAAGCGGGAGAAGGTTTCTGAAGGGAATATGGGGAAATCAGATGATGTCCTCTGCCGCACAGACCGGAGATAAGTCAGGACAGGAACAGATAATGACTCAGCTGGGAGATGTAAGACTGACCGGGCAGGGAGAAAAGACGGCAGGAATGCGACAGCCGGAGATAAATCCATATTTTCAGACTGTGCAGAGCAGCAATTCGGCGGTTCCTGCCAATCCTTTTTTGCGTGTCCGCGCTAAGGTAAGAGGTGTGGCAGGGCAGTTGGCAGGAAAGCTGCCGGGACGCTTTTTACGTTTTCAGACTAAAAATTCCTTTCAGGCGAAGTCGGAGCAGAAGCCCGAGGAGGATTTGCGAAAGCGGAGCAAGTATAGAAAGGATGAGCTGGAGATAGACTGTATATTGACGGATGAGAGCTACCTGATGGATTCCTATGACAGAAAGGGTGAATACAGCCGCCTGACAACGAAAAAGTAGAGGAAAAGGGGGAGCTCCTCCATTGACATATCAGGGGAATCTGTGTTATCCTGTTTGACAAGTGAAAAACGCAGTGACGAAGAGAGTACGCTTAGCCGATGCTTTACAGAGAACATTCCGGCGGCATTCGGGGATGCCCCGCAGATACCGGCAGCCGCCGTTGAGAGGAATGAAGATAGGATAAGCGGAAGATGGCTTCCGAGCAGCGCACCGAGCCTGCATGTGGAATTGCGTGAAGAATTTGCGGACATTCGTGAAACTTCGCTGATGGGCAACATGGAAGGTAAGGCTGCGACAGGTTCCGCCTGTTATAGCGGATAGGGCTGACACAGAACTTATCGGTGTCCTGTCCCGAAGAGGTTCGGCTCATGAGGGCCGGATAAAGAGAAGTGGTACCACGGGCATAGGGCTCGTCTTCTTGCGTGAAATGCGCGGAAGGCGGGCTTTTTAGTTGGAAAAGGAGAGAAGAATATGCAGAACAAAGGACCTTATTATTTGACGACAGCCATCGCTTACACCTCCGGTAAGCCTCACATTGGCAATAACTACGAAATTGTGCTGGCGGACAGCATTGCACGGTTCAAGAGAAAGGAAGGCTATGATGTTTTCTTTCAGACCGGAACCGACGAACACGGACAGAAGATTGAACTGAAAGCTCAGGATGCGGGTGTGTCACCGAAGGAATTTGTGGACAATGTGGCGGGGATTATCCGCGGAATGTGTGACATGCTGAATATTTCCTATGACAAATTTATCCGTACCACCGATGAATATCATGAGAAACAGGTACAGAAAATTTTTAAGCGTCTTTATGACCAGGGAGATATCTATAAAGGGGCTTACGAGGGCATGTATTGTACGCCCTGTGAGTCCTTCTGGACAGAGAGCCAGCTGGTGGACGGAAAGTGTCCCGATTGCGGCAGAGAGGTAAAGCCTGCCAAGGAGGAGGCATACTTCTTCCGTATGAGTAAATATGCGGACAGATTGATTAAGCATATCAACGAGCATCCGGAATTTATTCAGCCCGTATCCCGGAAGAACGAGATGATGAACAATTTCCTCCTGCCCGGGCTTCAGGATTTGTGTGTATCCAGAACCTCTTTTAAGTGGGGGATTCCGGTGGATTTTGACGACAAGCATGTGGTGTATGTGTGGCTGGATGCCCTGACCAACTATATCACCGGCATCGGCTATGACGCTGACGGAAACAGCTCGGAGCAGTACAAGAAGTTTTGGCCCGCAGACCTTCATCTTATCGGCAAGGATATCATTCGTTTCCATACTATCTACTGGCCCATTTTCCTGATGGCGCTGGGCGAGCCTCTGCCCAAGCAGGTATTCGGCCATCCCTGGCTTTTGATGAGCGGAGGTAAGATGAGCAAGTCCAAAGGCAATGTCATCTACGTGGATGATCTGATTGACTTCTTCGGCGTGGATGCCGTGCGTTATTATATGCTTCATGAAATGCCTTACGACAACGACGGCAATGCCACCTGGGAGTTGATTGCCGAGCGTACCAATTCTGATTTGGCAAATACGCTGGGCAATCTGGTAAACCGTACGGTCTCCATGAGCAACAAGTATTTTGACGGTGTTGTGACTGACAAGGGTGCAGCAGATGCTGCGGTGGATGAGGATTTGAAAGCGGTTGTTACCGGAGCTTATGCCAAGGTTGCGGAAAAGATGGAAACGCTCCGCGTGGCAGACGCATTGACGGAAATTTTTGGTGTATTCAAGCGATGCAATAAATACATTGATGAGACGGAACCATGGGTTCTGGCGAAGGATGAAGCGAAGGCAGACCGTCTTTCCACCGTGCTTTACAATCTGGTGGAGAGCATTGTGATCGGGGCATCCCTGCTTCAGCCCTACATGCCGGAGACAGCGGAAAAAATTGCAAAACAGCTGAATACAAGTCTGCGAGACTTTGACAAGCTGGAGAAGTTCGGACTTTACCCTAACGGGAATAAGGTGACAGACCAGCCGGAAATCCTGTTTGCGCGACTGGATATGAAGGAAGTGGCAAAGAAGGAAGAGGAGCTGGAAGCTTCTATGCTTGCAGCGGCTGAGAAGGAAGCAGCCGAGGAAGAAAATGACAGCAATGTCATAGATATTGAGGCAAAGTCGGAGATTTCCTATGATGACTTCGCGAAGCTTCAGTTTCAAGTGGGAGAAATCATTGCCTGTGAAGCGGTACCCAAGTCCAAGAAGCTTTTGTGCAGTCAGGTGAAAATCGGAAGTCAGGTAAAGCAGATTGTATCCGGTATCAAGGCTTATTATTCCCCTGAGGAAATGGTAGGTAAGAAGGTGATGGTGCTTGTGAACTTAAAGCCCGCAACTCTGGCAGGCGTTCTTTCCGAGGGAATGCTTCTGTGTGCGGAGGATGCGGAGGGTAATCTGGCGCTGATGAAGCCCGAGAAGGAAATGCCTGCCGGAGCGGAAATCTGTTGATTTGGAAGAGGTAACGGAAAAGTTTATTAAATTTGTGCGAAAGTACTTAATTTTTATGTCCAAATGAGTTATACTCGCTTTAAAAGGTCGCAAAATACCCTTTTATGAATAATTGAACAAATGCCCGAAAGCTAAGAGGTGGATTATGGTAAAGGAAGAGTTTTATTACGACTCAAGAGACGGTAAGAGCAGACTTCACGCTGTCAGGTATACACCGGACAGGGAAGAGGACATTCGCTGTGTGCTGCAGATTGTACACGGCATGGCGGAGTACATCGAGAGATATGAGGAGTTTGCCGACTTCCTCACGGAGAGAGGCTTTGTTGTCACCGGTGAGGACCATATGGGACACGGAAAATCCGTGGGTAAAACAGGAAAATACGGTTATTTCTGCGAGCAGGATCCGGCTACGGTACTGGTGCGGGATGTGCACAGACTGAAGAAAGCGACTCAGGCGTTATATCCCAATGTGCCCTATGTCATCATGGGGCACAGTATGGGCTCCTTTATTACGAGAAACTATATGTTCCGTTACGGAGCAGGTGTGACCGCAGCGATTATCATGGGTACCGGCATGCAGTCACCTGTGGTGTTGGCTGCTTCCAAGGTCATAGCAGGAATTCAAAAGGCCTTCTGCGGTTCGGAGCATGTGAGCAAATTGCTTGACAAGCTGGCATTTGGCAGCTATAACAAGAGAATTCAAAACTCCGGAACTCCCATGGACTGGTTGAGCCGTGATGGTGAGCGCGTAGAAAAATACATAGCTGATCCCATGTGCGGCTTCACGTTTACAGTGAATGGTTTTGCCACTTTATTTGAACTGATATCCAGACTTCATAATCCGGAGAATCTGGAGCGTATTCCCAAGAAGCTTCCGGTGTTGATGGTCTCAGGTGACGCCGACCCGGTGGGAGACTATGGCCGCGGAGTCCGCAAAGCCTATGACAGTCTCCGGAGTGCGGGTCTTGAAAACGTGCAGTTGAGACTTTATGAGGGAGGCAGACATGAACTGCTGAACGAGACGAACCGGGATGAAGTAATGAATGACATTTTAGGTTGGCTGGAAGAAACAGTTCTGCGTAAAGGCGGGACAGAGGAAAATGAACAGACGGGACGGCAGTAAGTAATGGAAACGGGAAACAGACAGCTGCCCTATGAAATCAGGTGGGCACGGGAAGATGAATGGGCACCTGCCATGAAGATGATATGGCGTACCTTCCTTAAGTTTGAAGGGCAGGACTACAGCCGTGAGGGAATCAAAAACTTCTTTGATTTTATAACGGATGACGATTTGTACGTTGCGTTTCTCAAGGGAGAGTACCTGATGATGGTAGCACTTGACGGGAATGAGGTAATCGGAGCCGGATCCATTCGGAACAGGAACCATTTGTCACTTTTGTTCGTGGATGAAAATTATCACCGCAGAGGAGTGGGGAGGGCTATTCTCACTGCCCTGTGCGATTACCTGAAGGGAGAAGCCGGAGAGCGATATATGTCGTTGAAGGCAGCGCCCTATGCCATAAATTTTTACAGGCGGCTGGGCTTTCACACCGTAAAACCGGAGGAGGAATATTCCGGAATTCGGGTGACGGCTATGGAGAAAGTGTTTTAGGAGGAAAAACATGAAATTTTTAAATTTGGACAGTCCTTTTATGCAGGGGCTGGGAAAGATGGCTGATTTGATGTGGCTGAATGTACTGACGCTGCTCTGTTGTCTGCCCATTGTGACAATCGGCGCATCCTTGACGGCCATGAACTATATGGCGCTGAAGATAGCAAGAAATGAAGAGTGTTATATTACCAGAGGTTTTTTTAAGTCATTTAAGGAAAACTTTAAGCAGGCTACACTTATTTGGCTGATTTTTCTGTTTGTAATCCTGATTCTGGTCGGAGATTTTATCATTATGAGAAATTCCGGTATAGAATTCGGTGACTGGTTTCAGGGCGTTATCATAGCAATTTCAATTCTGGTGCTCTTTGCGCTGATGTATGTTTTCCCGGTGCTGGCGAAGTTTGAAAATACGGTGTTCAGAACAATTAAGAATGCATTTCTGATGAGCCTCATGCAGTTACCGAAGACAGTTTTGATGATTATTATGTATGCGATTCCGGTTGTGGTTTTCTTCTTTGTGATACAACTGATGCCGCTGGCACTGCTCTTCGGTCTGTCGCTTCCGGCATGGGTCTCGGCAAAACTGTACAATAAGTTTTTCAAAAAGCTGGAGGATCAGATATTGGCCGAAAGTACTTCCGAGGGTGGAGAAAGTGAACCTGAGGAGGACGAGAGAATCTTTAAGGATGAACTTGACCCTGCCTTGGCGGATAAACAGATAAATCAGTAAACGGTTGTGAAATTTGTCTAAGATTAAGAATGGATTTTATGCAATGTGACAGGCTGTGGAAAAAAAAGGCAGGATTATAAGCAAATCATACAATCCGTTCAAAAATCTTTGTGAAATAGTGGTATGGCGTTAAAACCGGATTTTCGTTATACTATTTTCAGGTCGGGCGGTGTGTCCGCTCAACAAGTGACAAGAAGTTTGTAAAGATGAAAGGAGTTATGTTATGGCAAGTTTATCTTTGAAAAATGTTTGCAAGGTATATCCCAACGGCTTTGAGGCAGTTAAGGATTTCAACCTTGAAATCGCAGATCAGGAGTTCATTATCTTCGTAGGACCTTCCGGATGCGGTAAGTCTACCACCCTTCGTATGATTGCAGGTCTGGAAGACATCACCTCCGGTGAGTTGAAGATTGGTGACAGAGTAGTGAACGATGTAGAGCCTAAGGATCGTGATATCGCAATGGTATTCCAGAACTACGCTCTGTATCCTCATATGTCCGTATATGATAACATGGCATTTGGTCTGAAGCTGAGAAAGGTTCCCAAGGATCAGATTGACAAGATGGTTAAGGAAGCTGCAAAGATTCTGGATTTGACTCCCCTGCTTGATCGTAAGCCCAAGGCTCTGTCCGGTGGTCAGAGACAGCGTGTTGCCATGGGTCGTGCAATTGTTCGTAATCCTAAGGTGTTCCTGATGGATGAGCCTCTTTCCAACCTGGATGCTAAGTTGCGTGTACAGATGCGTATTGAGATTGCTAAGCTGCATCAGAGACTGGGCACCACCATCATCTACGTTACCCATGACCAGACAGAGGCTATGACCCTTGGTACCAGAATCGTAGTTATGAAAGACGGTGTTATCCAGCAGGTAGATACTCCTCAGAATCTGTATGAGAAGCCTTGCAATCTGTTCGTAGCAGGATTCATGGGATCTCCTCAGATGAACTTCCTGGATGCAACCGTTAAGGTTGTAGGTGATACCGCTAATTTGGAAATCGCAGGAAAGAGCATTCCTCTGCCTCCCGCTAAGTCCAAGAAGCTGATTGATGGCGGTTATGACGGAAAGGCTGTTACTTTCGGTATTCGTCCCGAGGATGTATATGATTCCGAGATGTTCATCGAGACCTCTCCTCAGAGCGTATTCGAGTCTACCGTAAAGGTATACGAGTTGCTCGGCGCAGAAGTTTATCTGTACTTTGATTTGGAGGAAACTTCCATCACTGCAAGAGTAGATTCTCGTACAACCGCAAGACCCGGTGACAGCATCAAGTTTGCTTTTGATATCGAGAAGATTCATGTATTCGATAAGGAAACCGAGCAGGTTATTACCAACTAGTTTCAAACATAACATGGGGGTGCTGGCAACAGTACCCCCGTTTCTTTTATGCATAAAGTTGTGTTCTTGTGCGTAAAGTTGCCACTTGCGCAGGTGGGAAAAATCAGGTATTATGTAAAAAATGGGTATTGCATTGATGCCCGAAGGAGAGGTGTAGGTAACAGTATGATTTCGAGTCAGACAATTCAAACCAGCATCGATGAGCTGAAAGCAATTACAAAGGTAGACTTGTGTGTATATGATTTGTCCGGCAATTTAGTGGCATCCACCACGGACGATGTGGAAATCAGCGGCGAACTGGTCACCGGATTTGCCAATTCACCTGCGGACAGTCAGGTCATAGGTACACATCATCTGCTGAAAATCCTGGATGAAGGTGAATTGTTATATGTTTTGATTGCAAAGGGTACCGGTGATGACGTATACATGATGGGCAGAATAGCAGTCTGCCAGATTCAAAATCTAGCCATTGCGTACAAAGAGAGATTTGACCGAAATAACTTTTTCCAGAATCTGTTATTGGACAATCTGCTTCTTGTGGACATCTATAACAGAGCGAAAAAACTTCATATTGAGGTTACTGTACCCAGAGCCGTATTTATGGTGGAAACCGGACTTGAGAAGGACGGAATGGTGACGGAGATTTTGAAAGGTATGTTTTCCAGCCAGGCAGGGGACTATATCACTGCGGTGGATGAAAGCAGTGTCATTCTCATCAAGACTTTGGAACAGAACAGCACGCATGAAGACTTGATGACGATTGCGAATACCATCGTTTCCATGATGAATGCTGAGGCTATGATGAACGTAAGAGTATCCTTCGGCACCGTGGTGCAGGAATTGAAGGATGTTTCAAAGTCCTATAAGGAAGCAAAGATGGCTCTCGATGTGGGCAAGATATTTTATGCGGAAAAGAATGTCGCGGCCTACAGTACTTTGGGTATCGGCCGCCTGATTTATCAGTTGCCTGTCAATCTGTGTAAGTTATTTATTGAAGAGATTTTCGGCGACAACGTACCCAGCGATTTAGATGAAGAGACTCTGAACACGATAAATAAGTTCTTCGAGAATAATCTCAATGTGTCGGAGACTTCCCGCCAGCTGTTTGTGCACAGAAATACTCTTGTGTACAGGATTGAGAAGCTACAGAAGAGTACAGGGCTTGATTTGAGGAATTTCGATGATGCGCTGACCTTTAAGATTGCCCTGATGGTAGTGAACTATATGAAATATCTGGACAATAATGAGTATTAATGCAACAGGAATAAATAAGACAACCCCCCGAATATATTAGAGTAAAATCATGATAGATTCGGGGGGATTTTTTATGTTTTATGAACGGAAAATCAGATATCTTGACTATTACAGAAACGGTGAACGCATAAAAAACGGAGGATTTGCAAAAACGGAGGTTCGGGACGATAGTTTCAAGCTGGAAATTGCGTTGAAAGGAATCGTGTGTGCAGATACGGATTCTGTTGATGTATTGCTGTATAGCGGAGAAAGAGAAATTGTCTTGGGGAAGTTTGCCCTTAAAAGCGGCTGTGGTGAGTTTTGCTATAGAGGCTCCATGAAAAACGGTATTGACGGAACCGGGATGCAGTACGGAGATGTGAGCGGTATCAGAATACCGTTGAGTGAAATATCTGAGGTTTCATGCAAGTGGTATCCGTGTGCCGGAAGCGGGCGGAGAGAAAAAGTGGAGGTTGTGGCTGCGGAGCGGGAGATTGTCATGGACCGGGAGATGCCGGAGCAGACAGAAATGAAGTCTGTGAAGGAAGAGAAACAGAAGATAGTAGCGGATGGGGCAGAGAGGATATCAGAGGCAGAGAAGGTGAAGAGTGCAGAGCCTCCAAAAACACCTGAAAATCAGGGAAAGGAGTTTGGCACAGAGGATACATGTCAAGGTCAAGCTGCGGAAAGGGAGCAGCAGTTTAAGATAGCAGGGCAGGGGCGTCGGCATGAGACAAAGGAATCGGAACGGCGACCGGAGGCTATATCGCTGCTGGAAGACAAGTGGCTTCAGCTGGTGTCCATATATCCGCATATCAAGCCATTTCGGGATGAGAGGGAATATCTGTCCATCGGTCCGGCAGACTTTGTACTGTTTACGGCAGAATCTTACCGTGCGGCAAACAACAGCTTTCTGTTACATGGGTATTATAATTATCGGCATTTGATTTTAACCAGAGTGGAGAGAAGGGGAGAAATTCTTTACTATGTGGGAGTTCCCGGCAACTACTACGACAGGGAAAAACAGGTGGCAGTTATGTTTGGGTTTGAGAGTTTTGAGTGTGCGGAGGAACCGGCTCAGAATGCAGACTTTGGTTATTATATGATGAGAGTGAAGCTATAGTTACTGCTAAATACCCTCGTTATCAAATTCCGGGATAAAGCTTTCCGATGCGGTTCCACCCTCCTGTCGGAAGCCCTGTTCAATGCCGATTTTATCCGCGAAATTCAGTATACGCTCATATTCCTCCACGGTGACGCAACGGTTCAGTTCAGGTATCTCGGCGACCTGCACCAAAGGAGTATATTGATTCATGATGCTGACATATATGTCATTTCCATATGTTTCATGGAGATAACGCAGTATTTTTTTGGAATCCCTTGTCTGACCCGGCAGAACAAGGTGACGGACGATAACCCCGCGCTTCATCAGACCGGATATATCATCAAATACCGGTTCTCCTACCTGGCGGAGCATTTCGGAAATGGCAGCAGATGCCCTGAAAAAGTAGTCGGGAGCATGGGAATACTTTGCTGAAAGCTCCGAAGAAAAGTATTTTAAGTCGGGCAGATAAATATCCACAAGTCCCTCCAGCAGACGGAGAGAGGAAACCTCCTCGTAGCTGCCTGTGTTGTAAACCACAGGAATGGACAAGCCGGAGGCTTTGGAGCGTTCAAGGGCAAGACAAATCTGAGGAATAAAGTGTCCTGCTGTTATCAGATTGATGTTGGAAGCACCCTTTTCCTGCAATTCCAGAAAGATTTCTGATAGCCTTTCCGATGTGATTATTTTGCCGCTTTTCCCCACGGCTATGTTGTGGTTCTGGCAAAAAACACACTGAAGGCTGCAGCCGGAGAAAAAAACGGCTCCTGAACCATGAGAACCGGAGATACAGGGTTCCTCCCAGAAGTGAAGGGCGGCTCTGGCTGCAGTGATTTCTGCGGTTTGTCCGCAGAAGCCGACCTGTCCTGCAGCGCGGTTTGCATGGCACTGCCTTGGACAGAGAGTGCAGTCGGACATATATGCAGTTATTGTTTCCGGTGTCATATTCATGGAGTCCCTTTTCTTTCATGTTGCCTGCAATTCCCGTGTGGTCATGCCGGGGTTATTAAAAAACCCGGTCAAATTACAAGACCGCACACCCGGGCATAACTCCACCCGGTTGCCTTACGGCACATGAGAGGTTCTGCTTAGTGCTGCTTTGTTCCCAACCTGACACGGTTCGCAGTTCCCATTGCGTAAGACCGAATTTCATCGTTATACCACGAATGTACGGCTTTATTAGTGTATCGGTTTCCGACGGTTTTGTCAAGTAATCAGGCCAAAAAACCGGGGGACCTTGTAGGAAGATTGTTACAATAAGATTGCTGCAATATGCGAATTATAGTATCTTTCGTTTCCGATTTGTGGTATACTCCTTATAAGCATGTGTATTGGCGTTGCTGCACATGCTGAGCAACACATATGTTGTACAGTGTACATTTCGCACAGGAGAAAAGCGGCGCAGAAGGAGAAGAAATATGAATAAAAGTGCACTTTATCAGTTGTCTTACGGAGTATATGTAGTCAGCACATGGGACAAGGGAAGAGCGACAGGTTGTACGGCTAACAGTGCCATGCAGATTACATCCAATCCCGCAACCATTGCGGTGAGCATCAACCATGATAACTATACAAATCAGTGTATTCAGGATACGGGCAAGTTTGCTATTTCTATTCTGGGTGAGAATACAGACCCCGGTGTTATCGGAACCTTTGGCTTTTACAGCGGAAAAGACACCGACAAGTTTGACAAAGTGAAGCCTGTGATTAAGGAGTATATGCCTGTTGTGGAAGATGCCTGTGCCTATATCGTCTGTGAAGTGATTGACAAGATGGAGACCTCCAGCCACACGGTATTTTTAGGTAAGGTGCTGGATGCGGATGTGCTGAAGCAGGATACCCCCATGACCTATGCTTATTATCATAAGGTAATCAAGGGTACAAGTCCCAAGAATGCGCCGACCTACCAGGGCGATTGATATATTTTCATTTATGAGGGTGGAATTACGTGAAGATAAAAGTAAAAGAGAAAAGCTATGAGGACGTGCTGGCTATGCCGGTAGGTCTGCATCGATTGCCCTTACGACCGGGTATCCTGTTCAGGACACTTTTGAAAGTGCTGTCAAAGTCTGACCTGAAAGCAACAAATTTTACCTGTAGGAAAATCGGTATGGAAAAGCTGGGGAAGCACGAACCCTGCCTGATTCTCATGAATCACTCCAGCTTTATTGATTTAAAGATTGCGGCTACAGTGTTGTATCCCAGGCCGTTCAATATCGTGTGTACATCGGACGGGTTCGTAGGAAAAAACTGGCTGATGCGTGCCATCGGCTGTATTCCGACGAAGAAGTTTGTCACAGATCTGACATTGGTACGGGACATGATGTTCGCGGTGAAGAAACTGAAATGCTCTGTGCTCATGTATCCGGAAGCCAGCTACAGCTTTGACGGTACGGCCACGCCCCTTCCCGACAGCCTGGGGAAATGCTTGAAAATGTTGGGGGTTCCGGTGGTAATGATTCGTACCTACGGTGCCTTTGCAAGGGATCCGTTATACAACAATTTAAAGCTGCGAAAGGTGGATGTGTCCGCTGATATGGAATACTTGCTTTCTCCCGAGGACATTGCGGGGAAGAGTGTGGAGGAACTGAATGCTGTTTTGGCGAAGGAGTTTTCCTTCGATAATTTCCGCTGGCAGCAGGAAAACAATGTCCGTATAGCAGAAGCTTTTCGTGCGGATTATCTGAACAGGGTGCTCTATAAATGCCCTTGCTGTGGCAGGGAAGGGAAAATGCTGGGCAAGGGCACAGGTCTGTCCTGTGAAAGCTGTGGGAAAAAGTACGAACTCACCGAACTGGGATATATGGAAGCCGCGGAAGGGGAAACGGAGTTTTCCCACATCCCCGATTGGTACCGCTGGGAGAGGGAATGTGTCCGAAAAGAACTGGAAGAGGGAACCTACCGGCTGGATGTGGCTGTGGATATTTGTATGATGGTGAACACCAAATGCGTATACAAGGTGGGAAGCGGCAGGCTTCGTCATGATGTGGAGGGGTTTCATCTTACGGGATGTGACGGAAAGCTGGATTATTTTCAAAAGCCGTCCTCATCCTACAGCCTTTACTCCGACTACTATTGGTATGAACTGGGCGACATGATTTGCATCGGCGATACGGAGGTGTTGTACTACTGTTTCCCCACCGAGGGCGGTGATGTTGTGGCAAAGACCAGACTGGCTGCAGAAGAATTATATAAATTGACACGTGAAAAAGGAAGGCACTTTACGAAAACGCATGAGGAATAACAGTTGACCGGAGAAGCTTATTCAATTAGAAAGTACATAAAAATAATATTTTACGCATTTGTTTCATTGATACTGGCCGGATTTATCTGCGCCCAGATAGTCTATCCGTCTGAAAGAGATTCGGAAGCTTCGGAAGGAAACTTTGTTTATGAAGGGATTCTCTTTTGGGAGAAAGCGGATGGGACGAAAGAACAGATTGCATCTCCCGGAAATTATGATGTTGAACCCGGAGAGGTTATGGTGATTTCTACCATACTTCCGGAGGATTACAGCGAAAACTCCATTGGGATTCGCGGCTCTCAGCAAACAGTAAGGTTTTATATTGAGGGGGAGTTGCGCTCGGAGTATGATACGAGCGGTTCAAGACCTTTTGGCTCTAATTCCGCAAGCCGATATGTGTTTTGCAAAACTTCTGCGGCAGATGCCGGAAAACAACTGCGTATTGAACTGAAATCTGATTCTAAGCGGTATTCAGGCGTAGTGAATCAGATTCTTTGCGGGGATAAGACTGATATATGGAGTTATATATTCAGTATTTACGGCGGAGAGACCGTAGTTGCCTGTTTTATTTTGTTTGCCGGAATTGTTACCGTTCTTTTCAGTATTGCCCTAAGTATAGCATATAAGTCAAAGATAAATATGGTGTATCTTGGATGGTGTATGATTCTCGGGGCAGCTTGGCTTTTGGGTGAATCAAAGCTTCGCCAGTTATTTGTTTCAAATGCTTCTTCTTTGGCATCTCTGTGCTTTATAGTAGTCATGCTGTGCCCTGTGCCCATATCGCTTTATGTGGATAGTGTACAGCGTGGGCGATATACGAAAATTTACAGTATATTAGAATGCGTTTCAATTCTGAACCTTTTACTTTGCAATATCTTGCAGTTTGCGGAAATTGCGGATTATCTGGATACGCTTTTTGCTTCTCATATTATTTTAATCAGTACTTTTCTGGTTGCTTTGGTGACCTTTTTCATGGATTTTCGCAGCGGAAAAATAAAAGATTACCTGTTAATTGTAATCGGGTTGCTGCTTGCCATGTTGGGTGCTGTCATTGAAACGGTATTGGTGTATTTTATGATATATACCTCGGGTATTTTCCTGGGGGTTGGACTGTTACTGCTGTTGTTGTTTGCCATTATTGAGACTATTAAAAATATTCGTGACATGGAAAATCAAAGGCAGACGGAGCAGTTTGAAAAGCGCAGAAAACAGACAGAGGCTGTGTCCTTACAGTTGATTCAAACCTTATCGGTAATGATTGAGGCAAAGGACGAGTATACCAAAGGTCATTCCTGCCGTGTTGCGGAGTACTCGTCACGGATAGCAAAAGAATTGGGCTGGAGCGACGAGGAAGCGGAAAATCTGAGGAATGCAGCGTATTTGCATGATATTGGGAAAATAGGGGTTCCGGATGCCATTCTGAATAAACCGTCCAAATTGTTGGATGCAGAATATGAGATTATTAAAAAGCATACTACGATTGGTGCCGATATTTTAAAAAATATTACTTTGATTCAGCATGTAGAAGAAGTGGCAAGATATCATCATGAACGGTACGATGGGAGCGGTTATCCGGAGGGGTTATGCGGCGAAAATATTCCGATTCATGCGCGTATTGTTGCTGTTGCGGATAGTTATGATGCCATGAATTCCAAGAGGATTTACCGTAACTTACTCCCGCGGGAAACGATTCGCAATGAGATTCTCAGGAATAAGGGCATTCAGTTCGATCCCGATATAGCGGATGCGTTCTTAAGACTGTTTGATGAAAATCGTATGTTGTCTGATGAAGATGTTCAAAATCCCTTTGCAAACGCTACACCTTCGGAAATGCTTTCGAAGCTCGAAATAGACAGAACCACGGAGACCTGTGAGTTCATTTCCAATGTGGTGGACACATTGCAGAGCCGGAGAGATGCACAAAGTATGGACTATCTCACCGGACTTCCCATGAGAAATGCGGGAGAAAAGCAGATTGCACAGAGTATGCAGGCACATGCAGGGTGTCTGGTGTTCTTGGATTTGGATAACATGAAAAAGATTAATGATATTTACGGTCACAAATCCGGAGATAGGGTTTTGAAAACCTTGGGTAGTTCGATTACGGATTGTGCAAAGGAATCCATTGCCTGCAGACTCGGAGGAGATGAATTTTTGATTTTCCTGCCGGATATGTCAAAAGACGCTGCTACAGAGCTGGTTGGGCAGATTTTTGGTTGCTTCAATGCAAAAAAGGAAAACGATGTAGAAATATGTGATGCAACCTTGTCCGGCGGTCTGTGTATGAGTCTGAAGGGCGATTCCTTTACGGAATGTTATGCAAAGGCAGATAAGGCTTTGTACTATGTCAAACAGAACGGAAAGGACAATTTCTCCTTTTTCCATCAGATTGAGCAGAATGAAACGCAATCTCATATGAGAGGAAAAGACCTGGAAAACGTTGCAAAAGCGCTTCGCGAAAGCGGGAGCTACAACGGAGCACTTGATTTGGATAATCGTGAATTTTCCAAGATGTATGAATATGTGAGTAATCTCGTGGAGCGCTATAAACATGACTGCCATCTGGTCATGATTACCATGGATGCTGCTTCTGACAGCACAATGTATATTGAAAAAATTGAGCAGGCTCTGGATTGCATGGAAACGGCGATACGTGAAAATATTCGGAATGTGGATGTATGTACCCGTTATAGTTCCATGCAGTATCTGGTCATTCTGATGGAAGCGGGAGAGGATAAAATTCCGCTGATTCTGGATCGCATTTTTGCTCAGTATTATAAGATATATAATGAGAATGATTTCCGACCGCATTATGAATTTATGCCAATGCTGGGCAGAGAATCCGGTTGACAGTTCAGCCGGAGCATTGTAAACTAAGTAAAAAGTGAGGTAATTGGATGTTAATTGTAGTTGTAGAGGTAAATGCAAAATAAATATTGCATAGGCAGGCTTTTATGCTTTCTGTGTATCAGTCTGCCCGTAGGTCAGTGCTATGCACTGACAATTACCCTTACAACGTGCTAATCATACTGCCTGTATATGGATTATGAAACAAAGCATGACTGTCCGGTCATGCTTTTGTATTATAAAGTTCATTCAGATATTCGGGAAGACCATGAGCTATGCCCTTGGAGGGTAGTTCATGGTTTTTTTAACAGCCGGATTTCGTCGGATGCCGTACGGGAGAGAGGATATGTGGCTAAACTGATAAGTGTAAAATATGCGGAACAGGAGAGGATAGAAATGACAGATATGGAAAAAGTATTGGAATTTGACAAAATTAAGGAAATATGGAGAAGTCTTGCATTGACAGACCGGGCAAAAATGGAGATAGACGGTACAAAGCCTTTTTTGGAGGAAGCGGAGCTTCGGGCAAAACTGCGGGATACCACTGAGGCGCGGATAATGCTGGAGAAGGAAGGGACCCCGCCCCTTTCGGCATTGGAGGGTATTCGTGAAATCATGACGGTGGCAGAGCGGGGAGACTGTCTGACTGCGGCGCAGCTGGAGCAGGCGGAAAATGCACTGACGGCAGTAAAGAGATTGAAGGAATATTTAGAGCGCTGCAAGAAGCTTGAGTTGTCTCTGCCCTGGTATGAAGAAAATCTGGATGAACTTCCGGATATCCGTGAGGCTATTCATATACAGATACGGGCGGGCAGAGTGGATGATTACGCTTCCAAGCTGTTACATTCCCTGCGAAGCGATATTGTCCGCACAGAGGAGAGAATGAAGGAAAAGGCGGATTCTGTTATCCGCAGCTGCAAGGAATGTATGTCGGACAGCTTCAGCGTATTTCGAAGCGGGCATCTGTGCGTTCCGGTAAAAAAAGAGTATAAGTTCCGGGTCAGCGGCAGTGTCATTGATAAGTCTTCCACGGGAAACACCCTGTTTATAGAGCCTTCAACTGTGGCAAAGTACAGCGAGGAGTTACAGCTTTTGCGGATTGATGAGGAAAATGAGGAGCGCAGGATTCTTTACACCCTGACGGTGATGCTGGGAGAGCAGGGAGAGGTGATGGAGCAGAATATGAAGATGATGGAAAAGCTGGATTTCTGCTTCTCCAAGGGGAAACTCAGCATGGAGTTGGGATGTGCAGCGCCGATGATTAATACGGACAGACGTATTGTCCTGAAGGGCGCAAGGCATCCGCTGATGGACAGGCGGGTTTGCGTGCCACAAGATTTTCGTATCGGATTAAGGGATAGTGAGGATACCGGTTCGGAAATGAAGGACAGGGCAGAAGAGGAAAATACCGAATTGGGGAATCAAAGGGAGCAGGCCGACAAACAGAACGGGCAGGAATATCGGGGCGTGGTGATTACAGGGCCCAACACCGGAGGGAAAACCGTAGCCATCAAAACAGTTGCCTTAAACTGTATGATGGCGCAGTGCGGTCTGCATGTGTGCTGTGAACAAGCGGATATCTGCATGAACAGTAATTACCTCTGCGATATCGGAGACGGACAGAACCTTTCAGAAAATCTTTCCACATTTTCAGCTCATATCACAAATGTACTGGAAATATTGAGGCAGATGGGACGGGAAAGCCTGGTGATTATGGATGAACTGGGTTCGGGAACAGACCCTGCTGAGGGAATGGGAATTGCGGTAGCTATCTTGGAGGAGCTGCGAAAGAGCGGCTGCCTTTTCCTGGTGACAACCCATTACCCCGAGGTGAAGACCTATGCCGAAGAGGCGGAAGGCATAATCAATGCAAGGATGACCTTTGACAAAGAAAGTTTGCGGCCTTCGTACAAAATGGTAATCGGAGAAGCGGGGGAGAGCTGTGCCTTCTATATCGCTGCAAAGCTGGGTATGCCTGCAGCTATGCTGGAGACAGCAGCTGAGGCGGCGTATGGGAGTAAGAAGACTCAGCTTAACGCATTTGAGGCTGTTTTTCCTGAAGAGAAGAATACGGAAAACAAAACTTTCCAGCCAAAAATCAAAAAGCAGAAACAGACGGTGCGACATGCAGACCTTTCCGAAAAGTTCAGGAGAGGAGACAGCGTCATGATTTATCCCGATCAGAAAATCGGCATTGTTTGTGAGCCGGTGAATGAGAAAGGTGTGCTTCGGGTGCAGCTGCCGGAGAAGAAAATCTGGATTAATCATAAGCGTGTGAAGCTACATGTGCCCGCATCAGAGCTATACCCGGAAGATTATGACTTTTCCATTATCTTCGACTCTGTGGAGACCCGGAAACTCCGACACAAGATGGAGCGGAAATATGTGGAGGAAGCATTGATACGGGGACCGGGGGAACAGGAGTAAGGCATGTATCGGTATAAGTATGAGGTGTTGAGAACTGTAGACATATGGTTCAGGGTCACCGGACAGACATAATGACAGGGAAACCTATGGATGAGTTGACGGGTAAGCTTCATAGGGCAGTAGAGGCGGGATTGCGTAACGAGAAATGGAGGTCGGAGCATATGAAAGAACTTCTGCATGACGATGATATGAGAGAAGAAGGACGGGCGGAAGAAAGGGAGAATACAGAGCGCGAGAAAGCCAGAGCAGATGCCCGGGAGGCGAGAGCAGAGGCTTTGGAAGTTTACACTTCCGCAGCTTTTCTTGCTTCCTTCTCTGCCTTATTCCGAATTCGCAATTCAGAGAAAAAAGTTTTCAGCATATCGCTGCATTCCTGCTCCAGAACCCCTCTCGTGACGGACACCTGATGGTTGAATTCCGGCATTTCCAGAACATTTAAGACAGAACCGGCACAACCGGCCTTGGGATTCATGCAACCCATGACTACCTCGGGAATCCGTGCCTGAACAATGGCGCCGGCACACATCTGACAGGGCTCCAGGGTCACGTAAAGCGTGCAATCCTCCAGACGCCAGTCCCCGATGAATTTGCTGGCCTTGTTGATAGCGGTGATTTCCGCGTGAGCCAGAGTGTTTTTGTCAGTGTTGCGGCGGTTGTAGCCCCGTCCGATGATTTTTCCCTGATATACGATAACGCATCCGATGGGAACCTCTCCCAGCGCATAAGCCTTTTTTGCCTGCTTTAAGGCTTCCTTCATGTATTTTTCCTGCATAGACACTATTTTTGCCATAATTCCTCACCGACAGCGAGTTCGAAATCGCTTTACAATCTGCGAATTGACATTTTTCAAGATAACATATAGTATAAAGATAATTGCTCAAAGCGTCAAATATATTTGGCGTAGGAAGGGAAAAATATGGTATCCATAAAAGAGGTTGCAAAACATGCGGGTGTGGCGATTTCCACTGTCTCCAAGGTGTTGAACGGCTATCCGAATATCAGCGAAGAGACAAAGCAGAAGGTCACGGAAGCAATTAAGGAACTGAACTATATCCCAAATTCCATAGCGTCCGCCCTTTCCTCCAAACAGTTCGGGCGCATTGCCCTGATTCTGGACCCCAAGCGTCAGACACAGGCAATCGACCAGATTTTTATGCAATATCTGCTGGGGGCGCTGGACAAGGCAAAAGAATTGAATGTGGAGGTAATTACGGTGTTTACCTCCATGATTGCGGGCATGACTGCGGATGAGATTACCAGATATTTTCTTTCCCAGAGTATTTCCGGCGTGGTTATTTATGGTTTGTCAAAGGAGGACAGGGTTCTCCAAAAGCTGATAAGCGATCGAAATTTTGCATGTGTGGTGGTGGATGCACCGACTGTCAACTCCAGAACCACCTCTGTCAGCATCGACCATGAGCAGGCCCAATATGATGTGGCAAAAAAAACTGTTACAGACGATAAATGCAGGCGCGTGCTGTATATTGCGGGAAAGAAGGACGGGTATGTCACGGAGCAGCGAATAAAAGGCATGAAGCGGCTGGCGGAAGATATGGAGCTGACCATGCTGATACGGCAAGGAGATTTCAGCGAGCTTACGGCAAGAAATATTGCGCTGAAATACGCAAAGAACAAGGACTGCGTGGTATGTGCGTCGGATTTGATGGCTATCGGAGCAATGAACGCACTGATTGATATGGATATTTTTCGCCCTGTCTGCGGCTTCGATGGGATTACCCTTATGGGCTATGTGGGCAAGCAGATGAATACAGTCAGACAGGATTTTTACAGTATCTCCAGCAGGGCGTTGGAGGAAGTGAAACTGCTCATGGACGGGCAGGAAGGACATCAGGTGATTATGCCTCACAGTATAGTCAAAATGTACTACAAAGATATCATTTGTTAATCTATTTTTCACAAAAATGATTTCACCTATTGCGGAAAACGTTTTCCTGTGATATTCTGAAGTCAGTCAGGGAATCCTATCGTGAAAACGCAGTATACGATAGAGGGTTCCGGTCACTATGAGGCAAGGTTAAGAAAACAGGAGAGACAATTCATAATAAAAGAATTGTCAAAATCGGAGGTATTTTATGATGAGTTTGGAACAGCAGTTAAATGAATTGACAGGTAAGATGTACGGCAAGACAATTGCAGCATGTACCGATGCCCAGCTTTACAACAGCGTGTTGCAGCTGACAAAGGAGCAGATGGCTGAAAAGCCCGTTATCACAGGTAAAAAGAAAGTATACTATATTTCCATGGAATTCTTAATCGGAAAACTTTTATCCAACAATCTGATTAATCTGGGAATTTACGAGGAGCTGAATCAGTTGCTTGCAAAGAACGGAAAGAGCCTTGCAGCCATTGAAGAGGCCGAGCCGGAACCCTCTCTCGGAAACGGCGGCCTGGGACGTCTGGCAGCCTGCTTCCTGGATTCCATCGCTACTCTGGGACTGCCCGGAGACGGAATCGGGCTGAACTATCATTTCGGCCTTTTTAAGCAGGTTTTCAAGGAGCGTTTACAGAAGGCAGAGAAGAATGACTGGATTGAGGATAACTCCTGGCTGACCGATACAGGCACCCGCTTTGAGGTAGCCTTCGGTGACAGAAAGGTAACCTCTGTGCTTTATGACATTGATGTCATCGGATATGAGAACGGCTGTAATAAGCTGCACCTTTTTGATGTGGAGTCTGTGGATGAACAGCTGGTAAAGAAAGGCATTGACTTTGACAAAACGGCAATCGAGAAGAACCTGACTCTGTTCCTTTATCCCGATGACTCCGACGAAGCCGGAAATCTGCTTCGTATCTATCAGGAGTATTTCATGGTGAGCAACGGTGCCCAGCTGATTATCCGGGAGTTAAAAGAGAAGGGCTGCGACCTTTACCATATGGATGAGTATGTTGCCATTCAGATTAATGACACCCATCCCACCATGGTGATTCCTGAACTGATTCGTATTCTGACCTGGGAGGAGGGCTTTACCATTGAGGATGCTGTAAACGTGGTGAGCAGAACCTGCGCTTACACCAACCACACCATTTTGGCCGAAGCATTGGAGAAGTGGCCTTTAGCCTATATTGAGAAGGTGGTGCCTCAGCTGGTTCCCATTATCAAGGAGCTCAGTGCCCGGGTGGCAAAGAAGTACACCGATGAGAAGGTTCAGATTATCGACAAAGATAAGCGTGTACACATGGCGCATATTGATATTCATTACGGCTACAGTGTAAACGGTGTGGCTGCAATCCACACGGAGATTCTGAAGGAGTCCGAGCTGAATCATTTTTATAAAATTTATCCGGAGAAGTTTAACAATAAGACCAACGGAATTACTTTCCGCCGCTGGCTGCTGTCCTGTAACAGAGAGCTTGCGGCATTCCTGACCGAAACAATCGGTGACGGCTATAAAAAGAATGCGGATGAACTGGAAAAGCTGCTGACAAAAAAGGATGATGCGGCTGTATTGGATGCAATTGAGGACATCAAGAGGCAGAAGAAGGAGGCGCTGGCAGCTTATATTCAGGAGAAAGAAGGCATCACCCTGGATGCGAATTCCATATTTGACATTCAGGTGAAGAGACTGCATGAGTACAAACGCCAGCAAATGAATGCCCTGTACATCATTCACAAGTATCTGGAGATAAAGGACGGAAAGAAGCCTGTGAGACCTATGACCTTTATCTTCGGTGCAAAGGCAGCTCCCGCTTATGTGATTGCACAGGATATTATTCACCTGTTGCTGGTATTGTCCGAGATTATCAACAATGACCCGGAAGTGAGCCCTTACATGAAGCTGGTCATGGTGGAAAATTATAACGTAAGCTACGCAGAGAAGCTGATTCCTGCCTGTGATATATCGGAGCAGATTTCTCTGGCTTCCAAGGAGGCATCCGGTACCGGCAACATGAAGTTCATGTTAAACGGCGCTGTTACTCTGGGTACCAGCGACGGAGCAAATGTGGAGATTCACGACCTGGTGGGCGATGAAAATATTTATATTTTCGGTGAGGACAGTGACACTGTCATTGAGCACTATGCCAAGGCAGATTATGTTTCCAGGGACTATTATGAAAAGAGCCCTGTCATCAAGGAGGCTGTGGACTTTATTGTCAGCAAAAAGGCTCTGGCAGTGGGACGCAAGGAGAATCTGGAGCGCCTGTATAAGGAACTGCTGAACAAGGACTGGTTCATGACACTGCTTGACCTGGAGGACTATATCGCCGTGAAGGATAAGATGTTTGCGGACTATGAGGACAGAGACAAGTGGAAGAAGATGATGCTGGTGAACATTGCAAAGGCCGGATTCTTCTCCTCCGACAGAACCATTGCCGAGTATAACAGAGATATCTGGCATCTCAACTGAATTCTGCTAAGACACCGGGATTTCCTTACTTTAACGACAATATTCGGGACGGTCTGAAGGGCAATGTATTTAATAAAGGCGAGAAGGGTTATGTTTCCGGTGCCACAGGCCTAACCGATGAAATGGCGAGAGCATTTATGGGCAATTCCGGCTGCTGCACCAGCCCCGCACAGACAGTGAGCTATGCTTCCTGCCATGATAATCTGACGCTGTTTGACAGATTGCAGAAATCGAGATATGATGCTTCCGGATAGGATTTAATCCGCATGAACATTCCGGCGATGCAATCAACAGCATCAAGTGGAACACATTGGAGCAGGAAGAATATCAGAAAGTACTTGAGTACCATAAAGGGCTGATTGCGTTCCGCAAAGCGCACAGCATATTGCGCCCGGACAGTGTCCTGATTGGCGTACTGTATGTAGCAGTGGCGGCAGCGGCCGTTGTTGCGATTGGTCTGTGCAGAAAGAAAAAGCATAAGTAAGAAAAGGGGATTACGAAATGAGAGCGAGCGGTGTTTTGCTACCGATTTCCGGGTTGCCTTCCGCATACGGAATCGGATGTTTTTCAAAGGAAGCATATGAATTTGTAGATAAACTGAAGGAGGCGGGACAGTCCTTCTGGCAGATTCTGCCGTTGGGGCCCACCAGCTACGGTGATTCACCTTATCAGTCTTTTTCCACATTTGCAGGTAACCCCTATTTTATCGACCCTGAGGATCTGGTGAAGAGAGGTTATATTACAAAGAAGCAGTGTGACAGCTATGATTTCGGCGACAACGAGGAATATGTGGACTATGCCAAAATTTACGGCAGCAGATTTCTTCTGCTCCGTCAGGCGTGGAAGAACAGTGAGATTGCGAAGGAGCCGGAATTCCGGACTTTTGTGAAGGAAAATGCTCATTGGCTGAACGACTATGCCTTATATATGGCAGTTAAGGCTTCTTTCGGAAATGTGTGTTGGGTAGAGTGGGATGAGGATATTAAGACCCGCAAACCGGCTGCAGTGAAAGCATACCGTGAGAAATTCGCGGAGGAGATTGAGTTTTATCAGTTTCAGCAATATATGTTCCGACTGCAGTGGGAGAAACTGAAAGCCTATGCCAACAGCCGGGGCATCAAAATTATTGGTGACATTCCTATTTATGTTGCTTTTGACAGCTCCGATGCATGGGCCAATCCACAACTGTTTCAGTTTGACAAGGATTGCAATCCCACGGCGGTTGCGGGCTGTCCTCCCGATGCTTTTTCTGCAACGGGTCAGCTTTGGGGCAATCCTCTGTATGACTGGGATTATCATAAGAAGACCGGTTATGAATGGTGGATGAAGAGACTGGAGTCCTGTTTCAAAATGTATGATGTTGTCCGCATCGACCACTTTCGGGCCTTTGACGAATACTATTCCATTCCGGCAGGGATGAAGACGGCGGAAATCGGTGAGTGGATGCCGGGGCCGGGTTACGCACTTTTTGAGACCATGAAGAAGCAGCTGGGCGAAAAGGAAGTTATTGCGGAAGATTTAGGATTTTTAACTCCTTCTGTAATAGAACTGGTAAAGCGTACCGGTTATCCCGGCATGAAGGTGCTTCAGTTTGCCTTTGACTCCAGGGAGGAAAGCGATTATTTGCCTCATAACTATGACCACAACTGCGTGGTATATACGGGAACCCACGACAATGACACGGTGCTGGGATGGTATGAAAAGCTGCCTAAAAAAGATAAAAGTTTCTGCAAACGCTATCTGAATCTGGGCAGTCGTCCCAAGGAAGCGTTGAAATGGGAGTTTGTCCGCGCGGCCTTTGCCAGCGTGGCTGACCTGGCTGTCATTCCCATACAGGATTATCTGGGTCTTGGCTCTGAGGCTCGTATCAATACCCCCTCCACTCTGGGAGATAACTGGAAGTGGCGGATGAGGAAAGGCGCTTTTACAGAGGAACTTGCACAGAAAATGAGAGACATGACGAAGCTTTACGGCAGACTTCACAAGGAAGAGAAGGAGCTTGCAGCCGAATAAGCGCTACATTAAAAAAAGCCTGTCGACGGACTTTGAACTGCCGCACAGGCTTTCTTTGGCTTGTGGGGCAGAGGCGGAGACAAAGAAATGTGCTGAAAGATAAGGAAGGAACCGGGGAAAATGGAGATACATGGTTTTAACAAGACAACACTGCTGGACTATCCGGGACATGTGGCAGTTACAATATTTACAGGGGGCTGCAATTTCCGCTGTCCTTTCTGCCATAACGGAAACCTTGTGCTGCACCCGGCATCGGAGCCGACAATAGCAGAGGAAGAGGTGTTTGCTTATCTGAAAAAGAGAAGGGGCATTTTGGAAGGTGTCTGCATTACCGGCGGGGAGCCTACCCTGCAGGCTGATTTGCGTGAGTTTATAGTTCGGATAAAGGAACTGGGCTACCTGATTAAACTGGATACCAACGGCTACAAACCGCAGATAATCTGGAGGCTTATGGAGGAGGGGCTTTTGGACTATGTGGCAATGGATGTAAAGGCGTCTCTTCCGAATTATAAAAAAGCGTCAGGCTGCCCGGGACTGGATTTGTCCCGAATTGAAGAGAGTATTGCTATTTTGAAGAGTAACAGGATTCCCTATGAATTTCGGACAACAGTGGTAAAAGGAATTCACAGCGTGGAGGAATTCGATAGTATCGGAAGACTTTTGGAGGGGGCGAAAACCTATTATTTACAAGCTTTTCGGGAAAATGTAAATGTACTGTGTGACGGATTTGAGGCTTTTCCGGCAGAAATCATGGAAAAGATGGCAGATATGGCAAGAAAATACATAGACAAAGTAGAGCTTCGCGGTGTAGAATAGGGAGCGTTGTGCAGCCGGTGGACAGGTGGAAGCAATTCACCGGCGATAAATAAAAGAAGTCGGGGAGAAAACCGCCGAGCGGGTTGTGGATGAAGATGAAATTGAGAAAAAAGTTAATAGGAGATAAAGCGTTTTACAAAATGGCTCTGGGCGTTGCAGTGCCTATCATGATTCAGAACGGCATCACTAACTTTGTGGGACTTTTGGACAATATCATGGTAGGGCGTATCGGGACAGAGCAGATGTCCGGCATTGCCATTGTCAATCAGCTTTTAATGGTGTTTAATCTGGCGATATTCGGTGCCATATCGGGAGCAGGTATTTTTACTGCGCAGTTTTACGGATGCCGAAACCACAAGGGTGTACAGAGAACCTTCCGTTTTAAGCTGTATATCTGTGCGGTTATCTTGGCTTTGGGAATTCTGGTGTTCCTGACCGGAGGCGAAAACCTGATTCTAATGTATTTACACGGAGACGGGAATGAGGCGGCACTGGAAGCCACTCTGGGGTACGGAAAAGAATATCTGCTGGTGATGCTTATGGGGCTTCTGCCCTTTGCAATAGAAGAGATTTATGCGGGAACCCTGAGAGAGTGCGGCGAGACAAAGATTCCCATGGTTGCGGGCATTGTTGCGGTATGCGTGAATCTGGTGTTGAATTATCTCTTGATTTTCGGCAAATTCGGCTGTCCGAAGCTGGGCGTGGTGGGTGCAGCGGTTGCAACGGTGATTTCCAGATATGTACAGGCAGCGGTGGTGATTGCCTGGACCCATACACACTCAGGGAGAATGCCTTTTATTGTGGGCGCTTATCGGGAACTGAAAATCCCGGGACAGTTGGCGGGCAATATTCTGAAGAAAGGTACACCTCTGATGGTGAACGAGATTATGTGGGCGGCGGGTATTGCGGTCCTGAATCAGTGCTATTCCATGAGGGGATTGGACGCTGTGGCAGCGCTGAATATTTCCACCACGATTTCCAACCTGTTCAATGTTGTGTTTGTGGCTATGGGAAGCGCCATTTCCATCATTGTGGGACAGCTTCTTGGTGCGGGAAAAATGGAGGAGGCAAAGGAGACAGACACAAGGCTTATCGCCTTTTCTGTGATGGCCTGTATCCTTCTGGGAACAGTCATGTGCCTGCTGGCTCCGGTATTCCCACTGCTGTACAATACCACAGACTCTGTGAGACACCTGGCGATGAATCTGCTCCGTATGGCAGCCTGCTGTATGCCGCTGTGGGGATTTATGCATGCAACCTATTTTACTCTGCGCACCGGAGGTAAGACTATTGTCACCTTCCTGTTTGACAGCGTGTTTCTCTGGGTGGTTACCACTCCGATTGCTTATGTGTTGAGCCGATATACCGATATGCACATTTTATACCTTTATCTTTGCTGCCAACTGCTGGACATAATCAAGTGCGTTATAGGCTTTGTCCTGGTGAAAAAGGGAGTCTGGATTCAAAATATTGTTGAAACTGCAAAGAATTAATGCATTATTTCGTTGTAATGGAAGCAGCCGATGGTTTATGATGTAAACATAACGGACATCGGGGAGTAAAACTCCCCGGGAAAGTGTCTGAGGTAAACGATAAAATCAGGCAGGAGGTTACAGGATGATTAAAGGCTTTAAGATGAAACTTTATCCCGGACAGGAAGCGGAGTATGAAAAGCGTCACAATGAATTGTGGCCCGAGATGCAGGACATGATTCATGAACACGGCGGAAAGAATTACACCATCTTTCTGGACAGGGAGACGCTGACACTGTTCGGCTATATTGAGATTGAGGATGAGGAGCTGTGGGCAAAGGGAGCAGACACCGCTATCAACCGCAAATGGTGGGATTTCATGGCGGATATTATGGAGACAAATCCCGACAACAGCCCTGTCAGCATTGATTTAAAGACGGTATTTCATCTGGATTAGACAGACAAAAGCACGTACCGGTTTTCCCGATGCGTGCTTTTTTAGGGGATATGTCTGATGGCACACGTTTTTCTGCGTTGTATGAGTTTATTTTACATCATTGGCACTTTCCCTGCCTGCCTCATAATCAAGTGCATTCTGCAGTGTTGTCTCCGCTATGGCACCCAGTGCTTCCCTTGTGAAAAAGCCCTGATGAGAGGTAATCATCACGTTGGGGAAGGAGAGAAGTCTGGCGGTGGTTGAGTGCTCCAAGATTTCGTCGGAGCGGTCCTCGAAGACATTGTTCGTCTCCTCTTCATACACATCTAATCCTACACCGGCAAACTTGTGCATACGGATACCTTCGATTAAGTCTTCTGTTTTTACCAGAGCGCCTCTTGAGGTATTCACCAGTATGACACCGTCCTTCATCTTCTTGATGGTGTCAATGTTTATCATGTGGTAGGTGGAGTCCATCAGCGGACAGTGCAAAGAAATGACATCACTGTCGGAAAGTAGCTTTTCCAGAGATACATACTCCACAAAGTCCTTCAGGGCAGGATTCTCATACACATCATAGGCAATGACCTTCATACCGAAGCCCCGACAGATACGGCACATAGCTGCGCCGATTTTTCCC
>Ga0129313_1000221_pt1 | contig 55623 bp, 47 predicted proteins | sample O1105metagenome_FD_94436 | JGI IMG/M metagenome (GOLD analysis project Ga0129313, IMG submission 94436) | Orangutan group fecal microbial communities from fecal samples from Wisconsin, USA - O1105 metagenome | ecosystem: Host-associated > Mammals > Digestive system > Large intestine > Fecal...
GGAGGTGGCACGAAGTGCCAGAAGGGGAACAGGTGGCTGTGAACGCAGTGAGCAGACGGATGAGGGGTATTTATGGCGAGATGCTGCTGTCCTGCGCCCTCATCAGTCACCTTCGGTGACAGCCGCTCCCCTCTTTGTCACCTACGGTGACATTTCTCCCCGGAACGGGGAGAATCTGTCCCCGACCGGGGGAAGCCTTTAGAGGAAAATTGATTTCCGTGTTTCCCGCCGGCGGGGTCTTGCATCCCCCTGCCGCCATGATATATAATGAAGAGTACACATTCAATCCTGCCATGGAAAGGAAATACCACTCATGCGAGTTTGTTTTTATACACTGGGCTGCAAGGTCAACCTGAACGAGACCGGCGCTCTGGAGCAGTTGTTCCGTGCCAACGGCTTTACCATTGCACAGGAGGGAGAGCCTGCCGATGTGTTCATCGTCAACAGCTGCACCGTCACCAATTTCGGCGACCAGAAGAGCCGCAAATGGCTGCGGCGGAAAAAGCGGGAGAACCCCGGTGCCGTTACGGTGCTCACCGGCTGCTACCCGCAGGCGTTCCCGGAGGAAGCGGCGCAGTTCATGGAGGCGGACCTTGTGTGCGGCAACGGAGACCGCAAGGCGATCCTGGACAACGTCCGCAAGCTGCTGGAGGGGCACCCCCGCATCGTGGCAGTGACCCCCCATCAGCGGGGGGAGCTGTTTGAGGAGCTGCCGGTGGAGCGGTTTGAGACCCACACCCGTGCCTTTATCAAGGTGGAGGACGGCTGCAACCGTCAGTGCGCCTACTGCGTCATCCCCCGTGCCCGGGGTCCGGTGCGGAGCCGTGCCGAGGCAAGCATTCTGGCGGAGCTGCAGCAGCTTGCCGCTGCCGGCTATCAGGAGGTGGTACTCAGCGCCATCTCCCTGCCCAGCTACGGTCTGGACACCGGCACCGATCTGGTGGAGCTGGTGGAAAAGTGCGCTCAGGTGGAGGGCATCCGCCGCATCCGTCTGGGCAGTCTGGACCCAGATATGCTGACCCCGGAAGCCATCGCCCGGCTGGCGGCGGTGGACAAGCTGTGTCCTCAGTTCCATCTGAGCCTGCAGAGCGGCTGCACCGCCACCCTGCGCCGGATGCGCCGGGTCTACACCGCCCAGCAGTACGCACAGGTGGTGGACCAGATCCGTGCCGCCTACGGCAGCCGCCCCGTAAGCTTTACCACCGACTGCATCTGCGGCTTCCCCGGGGAAACTCCGGAGGACTTTGAAGAGAGCTGCCGGTTCCTGAAGGAGATCGGCTTTTTGAAGGTCCATGTGTTCCCCTATTCCCGCCGCAGCGGCACCCCTGCCTACGACTTCCCGGATCAGGTCCACGAGCGGGAAAAGCAGGCACGGAGCCGGGAAATGAACGCCCTTGCCGAGCAGGTGCGCTGCGACGTCCTTGCCGCCTTTGAGGGCAGCGAGGACGAGGTGCTGCTGGAAACGCCCCTGTCCGGCACCCTGTTTACCGGCTACACCCGGCTGTACATCCCGGTGGTGGTATCCGCCCCGGGGCACCACAGCGGCGACATCGTCCGTGTCCGGCTGGGCAGCTACGACGGCGAGCGGGTGCGTGCAGCATTGTGCTGATTTTTCGAGGTGAAATTTGTTCATCTTGCAGCATTTGCGATTTGTTTAACGAATTTTGAGGTTTACTCTTTTCATCCTTACGTCTTTATGTTAAAATGATGATGGACCATTCGGGGCGCAGCGCTGAATAGAGCAGTGCCGTACCATACGCCCCGTGCTGCACCGCTGGTTCCCGACTGCCGGGAGCAGCGGTGGGATATGTATTTTTGTTGTCATAGTCAAAGCAAGGAGAGATTGGAATGAGTTTTAGAGGAATCAACACCACTGTCATCCAGATCCGCCGTCAGGTTTTTACCGAGGTGGCACGGATGGCATACGCCAACGTCAAGGGTGAGCAGGCAAATCACCTGATGCGCAAGATCCCTTACACCATCATCCCCGGTGAAGAGGGCAAGCTGCGCAAGGACATCTTCCTGGAGCGCGCCATCGTCGAGGAGCGTGTCCGTCTCGCCATGGGTCTGCCCACCCGCCGCATGGACGAGCACAACAGCGTGGTCTCCGGCTTGGAGGACGCTTCCATTGCGGATAAGTACTACGATCCCCCGCTGGTGAACGTGATCAAGTTTGCCTGCAACCGCTGCCCGGAAAAGCTGGTGAAGGTCTCCGACCTGTGCCAGGGCTGTCTGGCTCACCCCTGTATGGAAGTGTGCCCCAAAAAGGCGATCACCTGGGAGAGCGGTCGTTCCACCATCGATCAGGAAAAGTGCATCAAGTGCGGTCGCTGCGTCACCGTCTGCCCCTACAACGCCATCGTCAAGACCGAGCGTCCCTGCGCTGCAGCATGCGGCATGGGTGCCATCCACTCTGATGAGCTGGGTCGTGCCGAGATCGACTACAGCAAGTGCGTTTCCTGCGGTCAGTGTCTGGTCAACTGCCCCTTTGGCGCCATTGCAGATAAGGGTCAGATCTATCAGCTGATCCAGGGCTTCAACCGGGGCGACCGGATCTACGCTCTGGTGGCTCCCGCCTTTATCAACCAGTTCCCGTCTCTTGCCTCCACTGGCAAGCTGAAGGCTGCACTGAAGGCGATCGGCTTCTGCGATGTAGTGGAAGTTGCCATCGGTGCCGACCTGTGCACCGTGGACGAGGCACACGACTTCCTGGAGGAAGTGCCGGAGAAGCTGGACTTTATGGCCACCTCCTGCTGCCCCGCATGGAGCATGATGGCAAAGACCGCCTTCCCGGGTCTTGCCAAGAACATCTCTATGACCATGACCCCCATGGTGTTCACCGCCCGTATGATGAAGCAGGCAGACCCCGAGGCACGTATGTGCTTCATCGGACCCTGCGCTGCCAAGAAGCTGGAGGCATCCCGCCGCACCGTCCGCTCCGACGTGGACTTTGTGCTGACCTTTGAGGAGCTTGCCGGCATCATCGAGGCAAAGGATCTGGATCTGGACAGTCTGGAAGTAGATCCCGCCGAGATGGATCTGTGCTACGCCTCCTCTGCCGGTCGCGGCTTTGCACAGTCCGGCGGTGTGGCAAAGGCAGTTGCCGACAAGATCAAGGAATGGCGTCCCGACATGGAGGTGAAGATCGCCTCCGCTCAGGGTCTTGCAGACTGCAAGAAGCTGCTGATGCTCGCCAAGGCTGGCAAGTACAACGGCTACCTGCTGGAAGGCATGGGCTGCCCCGGCGGCTGCATCGGCGGTGCCGGCACCATTGCGGACCCCGTGCGTACTGCTGCGGTGCTGAACAAGTATGTGAAGGAAGCAGAGTTCTCCGATCCCGAAAAGAGCGCCTTCATGTCCAACATCCATATGCTGAAGGACGACCCCAACTTCGAGATCTGATCCTGTTCCAATAAGTATTCTGCGCCGTCCCTCCTGCCGGAGGGACGGCGTTTTTTTGATGTTTTCCACCATTACATGCTTTCCCGTGTAATATTTCTGTGAACCCTCGCCAAAGTACGTTGACATTCCTGCCGTATCATGCTATAGTCGGGTCGGAAAGGCATTTCCCGTTATCGCCGCTTTTGCGGCAGGAAAGGTTGATCGAACATGACATCTGCCCTGAAACGCACCGGCGTTGCACTGCTTACGCTGGTTCTTCTGTGTGTTTTCACCCTCAGCGCCGCCGCCGCTACCAAGCTGGATGTGGGCGTAAAATTCTGGAAAGAAAAGTCCGATAAGGAATCCATGGCAAACTCCGGCATCGACTCGGAGCGGAACATCACCCTGACCCATCAGTCCAACGGCACCTACACCCTGACCCTGCCGATAAAGCAGGTGTCCAAGATGGGGGTCACCGGCTGCCTTACGGGGCTGACCATCGGTGATGTGACCTACGACGGCACCATCAGCGGAGAGCTGGAGGAAGGCACCGGGGTGCTGACCATCAAAAATCTGCCTGCCTCGGTGCTTACCGGCAGCGATGTGAACAAGGCGCTGACCGTCACCTGCAACATCCAGATGGACCTGAGCCTGCTGGGCAAGATCAATACCACCGCCCGCATGTGCATCTGGAACAAGTAACCGCCTGCTGTGTACAAAACTATCTGCAGCCTCTTTTCCCCAAGTCGGGAGGAGCGCTGCAGATAGTTTTTGTTTTTACTGGCTCGTGTGGCGGTCCACAAAGTCCTCCATCAGCCTGTCCAGCTGCATCACGGCGTTTTCTGCCTCCTTCATGACCTTGCGGGTGGTGCGGCGGAGCTGGCGGCGGTTCTGGGTGGCGGCAAGGGTCCCCGCTGCTCCCAGCGCCGCCCCTGCCGCCATGCCTGCCAGAATGCCGGCGGAAGAGGGTGCTGCTTGCTGTTTCATGGTCAAAGACTCCTTTCTGTACAGAACATCGTGGAAACGATACTAGTATTTCCGCCAAATAATCCGGTATACGCTTTTTTTGTTCAGAATTTTGTGGTATACTGTAGCATGATGTTTTATGCCATGATGCCGGGGCGGCGTTTTTCCGGCACAGCAGAAAGCACGACCGTAAGGAGGCTCCTTATTTGATACGACCTGTTGAACCTAAAAAGATCCTTTGCATTCACGATCTGTCCGGGGTGGGGCGCTGCAGTCTTGCGGTGATCCTGCCGGTGCTGTCGGTGATGGGGGTGCAGCCTGTGGCGCTGCCCACGGTGGTGCTGTCCACCCACACCGGCGGTCTGGGCGAACCGGCACGGCTGGACGGCAGCCTTTACGGCGAAGCCGCACTGGACCACTACCACGCACTGGGACTGGATTTTGACTGCATCTATACCGGCTATCTGGGCGGCGAAGCTCAGGTGGCACTTGCCGAAAAGGCGTTTTCCCTGTGGGGCAGTGCCCACAAGATCGTGGACCCGGTAATGGGGGACAACGGCAGGGCATACTCCTCCGTCACCCCCGCCCTGATCCAGCGCATCCGGGAGCTGTGCCGGTCGGCGGACCTGATCCTGCCCAACTACACCGAGGCGCAGCTGCTGCTGGAACGCTCCCCGGTGGCTGACCCGCTGGAGGAACCGGCGGCGCAGGCACTGGCAGACGACCTGACCGCCCTTGCCCCCAATGTGGTGGTCACCGGGCTGCCGCTGGGCAAGTACATCGGCTGCGCCGGAGGCGGACGGGACCGCTTTATCCTGAAAAAGCTCCATCTGGACCGCAGCTTCCCCGGCACCGGGGACCTGTACGGCGCTGTGCTCATCGGTTCCCTGCTGCAGGGCAACGCCCTCAGCGCCGCCGCCGACAACGCCGCCGAGTTCGTCTCGCTGGCGATCCAGAACACCCCCGCCGGGCAGGACACCCGCTTTGGGGTTTGGTTTGAGCCCCTGCTGCCCCGGCTGTGCCCGGCGGCACGGGACGACTGAGGGGGTGGCGCTGTGAACGAAAAGCCCACCCTGAACATCGTGCTGGTAGAACCCCGTATCCCCCAGAACACCGGCAATGTGGCACGGACCTGTGCCTGCACCGCCTGCCGTCTCCATCTGGTGGGACCCATGGGCTTTGCCATCGATGACAAAAAGCTGAAGCATGCGGGACTGGACTACTGGCATTATCTGGACATCACCTATTACGACGGTCTGGAGGACTTTTTTGCCCGGAACACCGGACCCTACTACTACTTTACCACCAAAGCTCCCCAGCGGTACACCGACGTTGCCTACCCCGATGGTGCCTATCTGGTATTCGGGCGGGAGGATGCCGGTCTGCCGGAGGCGCTGCTTGCCGCCAATCAGGACCACTGCATCCGGATGCCCATGCGGGACACCTGCCGCAGCCTGAACCTGTCCAACAGCGTGGCGGTGGGAGTATACGAAGTTCTGCGGCAGTGGGATTTCCCGGAGCTGCTGGACCACGGACATTTACGAGACTATGAATGGAAATGAGGGACATTATGAGCAAGATCGCGATCCTGACCGATTCCTCCTGTGACATCCCGCAGGAGCTTGCCGAAAAGTACGGCATCGACATCATGAGCTTTCACATTCTGCTGGATGATGTGGACTATATCGAACGTGTGAGCTGCACCAACACCGAGTTCTACGACAAGATGCGTGCGGCAAAGGGTGTGCCCTCCACTGCGGCGATCACCCCCCTTCAGTTCTGCGAAAAATACTGCCAGTATGTGGACGAGGGCTACACCGATGTGATCCATGTGACCATCAACCGCAGCGCTTCCTCCACCTACAACAACGCCCTGATGGCACAGGGGATGCTGCGGGAGGAGCGCCCGGAGCACCACCTGAAGATCCATCTGCTGGACCCCCACACCTATTCCATGGTGTTTGGCTGGTACCTGTGCGAGATGGCACGGAAGCTGCAGAACGGTGCGGAGATCAGCCACGTGATCCGGGAATTTGACCAGCAGATGAACTGCATGGAGATCATTCTGGGACCCTACAGCCTCAAGCAGATGAAAAAGAGCGGACGCATCTCCGCCGCTGCCGCCGTGGTAGGCGAGCTGATGGGAGTGCGTCCCATCATCACCCTTATCGATGGCAAGACCAAGGTGGAGGCAAAGGTCCGGGGCGACGACAAGGTGGTCCCCGCCATGGTGGAGCTTTGCGCCAAGCGTGCCGGTGATGTAGAAAACTTTGACTACATGATCGGTCACACCAACATCCCCCAGGCAGAAGATCTGGAAAAGGCATGCCGCAAGGCATTTGGCAAGCCTCCTCTGCAGGTGTTTGAGCTGGGCGGCGTAGTGTCTGCCAACACCGGTCCCGACACGGTGGCACTGGTGTACACCGGACATCCCAGAGGGTAACAGCGGTAATTTTATTTTGAGGTTCCGAAAGGTCTGCGGGCTTTTCGGGACCTCTTTTTCATCGGAAGGGTCCAGACCAAAACCTGCATCTGTTGCCGATCCCGCAAAAATTCATTGCCATCCGCCCAAAATTGTGATATACTTTCCCGTGCTGTGTTTTTGCACAGGATCCTTAAAGAGCAACTTAGGATTTTAGGCTCCCCGGCGTGTCTCGAGCCATGCCGGGTCAAACCCACGGGGGCTGGCGGTCCCCGCGCGGTCAAAATCAAACCGCTGGAGTATTATATCATGAATCAGAATTCGTCTGTCCGCAAACTGGTGCGCTGCGGCGCTGTGGCTGCCATCTATGTGGTGCTGTGCATGGCACTGCAGCCCTTTTCCTACGGGGCTGTGCAGGTCCGTGTAGCAGAGGCGCTGTGCCTGCTGCCGGTGTTTGGCACCGAGTACATCCTGGGCGTAGTGCTGGGCTGCTTTTTGGCAAACCTGCTGGGCTCCACCATCGTGGATGTGATCTTTGGCACCCTTGCCACCCTGCTGGCGTGCCTTGTGACCTACAAGCTGCGGAACGTCCGGTTCAAGGGTCTTGCCCTTGCAGCCAGTGTGCCCCCGGTGCTGTTCAACGCCGTCATCATCGGCATTGAGATCGCCGTGCTCTTCCCGGACCCCTCTTCCTCTGCTCCCCTGTGGCTTGCCTGCATTACCAACGGCATCTCGGTGGGCATCGGTGAGGTGATCAGCTGCACCGTTCTGGGTGTGGCGCTGGTGAAGATCATCGAGTCCAACACTGCGCTGCGCAGCATTTTTGCGGCAGACTGAAGGGTCTTACAGGGAGGTTTCCATGCAGGCAAAGGGTATGATCTTCTGGGATTGGAACGGCACACTGATGGACGATGTGGAGTTCACCCGCAGCTGCCTGAACTGGATGCTGGAGGTCCACGGTTACCCCCAGCGGTACGACCTTGCCGCCTACCGGCAGGTCTTTGGCTTCCCCATTGAGGAATACTACATCCGCGCCGGGTTCGACTTTTCCCGGCACCCCTACCCCATGCTGGCGCAGCGGTTCATGGACCACTACAACGCCGGTGTGGACCGCTGCCCCGTCAGCCGTCACGCTGCCGACACCCTTGCCGCTTTGCGCCGCCGGGGCTGGCAGCAGAGCGTGCTTTCCGCCTCCCGCCGGGATTACCTGATCGAGCAGGTATCCGCCCGGGGTCTGCAGGACTTTTTTACCGAGTTGCTCGGTCTTGCAGACATCTACGGCAAAAGCAAGGTGCAGCTGGGGCAGAACTATCTGCAGCACAGCGGACTGGACCCGGCATCCTGCGTGATGATCGGGGATACCCAGCACGATGCAGAGGTGGCGCAGGCGCTGGGGACCCGGTGTGTGCTGTACACCGGCGGGCATCAGAGCCGCTCCCGGCTGGAAGCCGTCTGTCCCTATGTGGTGGAGGATCTGGCACAGCTGCCGGACCTGCTCGAAACATTATAAAACGCTTTGGGCACCGCTGCTCTTTTCCGGAGCGGCGGTGCCTTTTTGTCTTTTGCCCGGGTTTATGAACCGCTTATAGCATCTTTTTACAGAAAGTTCATGCAAAAAGCGGCTAAAATGGTGCTGCAGGTTTGACGCACCCGGCGCTTTGGTGTATCATATACTTGTGTTTATGTGTCCTTTACGGGTGCTGTGCGCCCTGACTTTTTATGTATGAGGTGTGATCAATGTCCCTTGTTGAAAAACTCTTTGGCAGCTTCTCGGACCGGGAGCTGAAAAAGGTGAACCCCACCACCAAACAGGTGCTGGAACTGGAGCCCAAGTATGCGGCGTTCTCCGACGCTCAGCTGCAGGCAATGACCCCCGACTTCAAGCAGCAGCTTGCTCAGGGCAAGACCCTGGACGACATCCTGCCGGACGCCTTTGCCGTCTGCCGGGAGGCTGCATGGCGTGTGCTGGGCATGAAGCACTTCCCGGTGCAGGTCACCGGCGGCATCGCCCTGCACCGGGGCGACATCGCCGAGATGCAGACCGGTGAAGGCAAGACCCTTGTGGCGACCCTGCCTGCCTACCTCAACGCCCTTACCGGCGAAGGGGTCCACATCGTTACGGTCAACGACTATCTGGCAAAGCGCGACAGCGAGTGGATGGGCAAGCTGTACCGGTGGCTGGGTCTTACGGTGGGTCTGATCGCACAGGGCATGGACGGCGACGCCCGCCGTGCCGCCTACGCCGCCGACATCACCTACGGTACCAACAACGAGTTCGGCTTTGACTACCTGCGGGACAACATGGTCACCTACAAGGCGAACATGGTGCAGCGGGGGCACGCCTACGCCATCGTGGACGAGGTGGACTCCATCCTCATCGATGAGGCACGTACTCCCCTGATCATTTCCGGCAAGGGAGAGGATTCCTCCAGCCTGTATTCTCAGGTGGACCGTTTTGCCCGGACCCTGCGCAAGAGCGTGGTGGTGGAGCTGGAGGACAAGGTGTCCACCGATGAGCAGGCAGACGGCGATTATGTGGTGGACGAAAAGCACAAGACCTGCACCCTTACTGCCAGCGGCATCAAAAAGGCAGAGGCATACTTCCACATCGAGAACCTGTCTGCCGCCGAGAATATGACCCTGGCGCACCACATCGATCAGGCGATCAAGGCTTACGGCGTGATGCAGCGGGATATCGACTATGTGGTAAAGAACGGCGAGGTCATCATCGTGGACGAGTTTACCGGACGCCTCATGATCGGTCGCCGGTACAACGAGGGTCTCCATCAGGCGATCGAGGCAAAAGAGGGCGTAAAGATCGCCGCCGAGAGCAAGACCCTTGCCACCATCACCTTCCAGAACTACTTCCGTATGTACAAGAAGCTGTCCGGCATGACCGGTACCGCCAAGACCGAGGCAACGGAGTTTACCGAGATCTACGGCTTGAACATCGTCACCGTGCCCACCAACCGTCCCAAGCAGCGGCAGGACTACCCCGACGCCATCTATAAGACGGTAAATGGCAAGTACCATGCAGTGATCCAGCAGGTCATGGAGTGCCACAAAAAGGGGCAGCCGGTGCTGGTGGGTACCGTCAGCGTGGAAAAGAGCGAGACCCTTGCCAAGATGCTGCAGAAGCACACCCGGGACTTCAACGTGCTGAACGCCAAGAACCACGAGCGGGAAGCAGAGATCGTGGCACAGGCAGGCAAGAAGGGTGCCATCACCATTGCCACCAACATGGCAGGTCGTGGTACCGATATCATGCTGGGCGGCAACGTGGAGTTTATGGCAAAGGCACAGATGCGCAAGGAGCACTTCTGCGAGAAGCTGCTGAACCCCGAAAAGCCGGAGGACGCTCTGCCCGCCGATGTGGAGATGCTGCTGACCGAGGCAAACGGTCACGGGGATACCGACGACGCCAACATTCTGGCGGCACGTCAGCGCTTTGAGGAGCTGTATGCCCAGTACAAGCCTGCGGTGGACAAGGAAGCCGCCGAGGTCCGGGAGCTGGGCGGCTTGTTCATCATCGGTACCGAGCGCCACGAGAGCCGCCGTATCGACAACCAGCTCCGTGGTCGTGCCGGTCGTCAGGGTGACCCCGGTGCTTCCCGGTTCTACCTGAGTCTGGAAGACGACCTGATGCGGCTGTTTGGCGGCGACCGGGTGTCCAGCCTCATGGACACTCTGAAGATCGACGAGGACACCCCCATCGAGAACCGGATGATCACCAACACCCTGGAAAGTGCCCAGAAAAAGCTGGAAGGTCGCAACTTCGAGATCCGCAAGAACGTGCTGAAGTACGACGACGTGATGAACCAGCAGCGTGAGATCATCTACGGTCAGCGCCGGAAGGTGCTGGACGGCGAGGACATCAGCACCGAAATGCACAACATGCTGCGGGAGAACATCGACTCCTCCTGCGCCCAGTTCCTTGCCGGCGATGTAAAGGACGACTGGGACTTTGGTGCCCTGCGCCGTCACTATCAGGGCTGGCTGACCACCGATGCCGACTTCCGGTACACGGTGGAGGACTTTGACGACATCTCGGAAAAGGGCATCGCCAATATGCTCTACGACCGGGGTATGCAGATCCTGAAGGCAAAAGAGGTGCGCTACGGTTCCCCGGTGATGCGGGAGCTGGAGCGTATCTGCCTGCTGAAGTGCGTGGACCGCATGTGGATGGACCACATCGACAACATGGACCAGCTGCGGCAGGGCATCGCTCTGCGGGGCTACGGTCAGAAGGACCCGGTGGTGGAATACCGCATCGAGGGCTTTGACATGTTTGACCAGATGGTGGACTCCATCCGGGAATCCAGCATCAAGATGCTGCTGACCATCGAGCTGCGGCAGGCAGGCACCGCCCCCAAGCGGGAGCAGGTGGCACGCCCCACCGGTGAGGGTTTTGTGCCCGGCGACGGTGCCCCCGGCGTCAAGGGCGCACCCAAGGGGCAGCCTGTGCGGGTGATCAAGATCGGGCGCAACGATCTCTGCCCCTGCGGCAGCGGTCTGAAATGGAAAAAGTGCACCTGCGCCCAGTACCATCCCGATGGCGCTTCCCACGGGGAAGAATAATACAGAACGGAGCCTCTCCGTCACAGCTTGCACTGTCTGCCGCCCCCTCGGGGAGCGGCGGCAGATGCAGGGCGGGCGGGGAGGTTTTTGGAAATAACACAAAGGGAGTTGATTTTGTATGATCACACCGGAAAAGCTGTTGGAAGCCGCAAAGGAGCTGGAACCCCAGCTGCAGCAGTGGCGGCGCACCCTGCACCGTCACCCGGAGGTGGGCTTTGACCTGCCCCGGACCAAGGAGCTAGTAAAGAAGGCTCTGACCGAAATGGGCTACCAGCCTCAGGACTGCGGCAAATGCGGGGTCATTGCCCTTGCCGGAGGCAAACATCCCGGCAAATGTATCCTGCTGCGAGGCGACATGGACGCCCTGCCCCTGCAGGAGGAGTCCGGCGAGGAGTTCAGCTCCGAGGTCCCCGGCAAGATGCACGGCTGCGGGCACGACATGCACACCGCCATGATGCTGGGTGCGGCAAAGCTGCTGAAGGAGCAGGAGGACCAGATCCCGGGCACCGTAAAGCTGGAGTTCCAGCCTGCGGAGGAGATCTTTCAGGGTTCTCCGGACATGATCGCCCACGGTCTGCTGGAGGAGCCCAAGGTGGACGCTGCCGCCATGTTCCATGTGCTGGCGGGGATGCCCCTGCCTGCGGGCATGGTGCTGGTGCCCGGCGGCGGCATCACCATGGCAAGCTGCGAGCAGTACCACATCACGGTGCAGGGCAAGGGCGGGCACGGCTCCATGCCCAACGTCTGCATCGACCCCATCACCGCTGCGGCACACATCCACATTGCTCTGCAGGAGATCAACAGCCGGGAGCTGGACCCCGCCAAGTTTGGGGTATTCACCACCGGACGGTTTGAGGCAGGCAAGGCATCCAATGTGATCCCGGATACCGCCGATATGTGGGGCACCATCCGCACCGTGGACCCAGAGGGAGAAGTGAGCGCTCAGATTCGTCAGCGTATGACCGAGATCGCTCAGGGGGTGGCGGCAGCATACCGCTGCACCGCTGAGGTAAGCTTCAGCGACTTCTGCCCCTGCATGGTGGTGGATGCACCGCTGGCACAGAACGCCCTGACCTATATGACTGAGCTATTGGGCAAGGGTGCCATGGACATGACTCCCCTCACCGGCGGCAAACCCGGCGGCGGCAGCGAGGACTTTGCCTTCGTGAGCCATCAGGTGCCCACGGTAAGTATGTTCCTTGCCGCAGGCAACGCCAAGGAGGGCTACACCTACGGGCAGCATCACCCCAAGGTGCGGTTTGACGACAGCGTGCTGTACAAGGGCTCTGCCGCCTATGTGTATCTGGCACTGCGCTGGCTGGCAGACCATCCGTAACCCCTAGCCTTTATAACAAGCAAGCCCGGAAGGTCCACCAGACCCTCCGGGCTTTGTGTTTTGGGCGCAAAAAAGATCCCCGGCGGTCTCCCGGCGCTTCAGCAAAGCCGGAAAACCACGGGGGATCCTTGTTTATGCCTTGTTCCAAGGGATGCAGACTGGCGGTACCGCCTGCAGCAGCCTTGCCCCGGAGCGGGGGATACTGTCTGCCCGCCGGATGCTTTGCAGCATCCCCGGCAGGGCGGCAAGGTCTCCGCCGGTATAGTACCAGCCCGCTGCCCCCAGCAGCGCCGCCAGCAGCACCAGGACCAGCAGCACCCTGCCCAGAGGGCGGCGGTGCTTTGCCGGGGCGGCAGGGGCTCCTGGAACCGCCACCGGGTCCCGGTAGTGCTGCCATCGGCTGCCCTCTGCCTGCGGCAGACCGCAGGCGGCACGACGGACCATGTCCAGCAGCCACAGCCCCGGCTGTTCCTGTTCCCCTGCCCAGCGGGTCCAGCAGCCCTTCCGGGTGCCCAGCACCAGCAGGGTCTTTTCCTGCTTGCGGACGCAGCCCACGGCAAACTCTGCCCCAACCAGCCGCTGTGTCGCCTGTACCCGTGCCAGCCCAAGGGCACACAGGTCCTGTGTATCGGCGTGCTTTGCGGCGGCGTGAAGGATGCGGCTGCTCATCTCCCGGTCCGCATAGCTCATGGTGCCAAAATCAAAGATCTTTTCTGCTCCGGGCAGATTTTCCAGCCGTGCTTCCAGCAGCGCTCCGGCGGTCCCATCGGCACACACCAGCAGCCGGCGGTGGGTCTCCAGCGCCTGCACCGTTGCCGCTGCCAGCCCCTGCTGCCCCTCGCCGTAGAGATCTGCGGAAAAGCGGTTGCGGAGGCTTTTGCGGCACTGTTCCAGCCCCCGGGGTGTGTCCGCCTGCAAGGCAATGAGGCACTCCCCTCCCCGGGTGCGGTACCGAGCGGTGTGCTTTCCTTTTCCGGACAGCGCTTCCACCGCCTGCCGCACCTGCAGTTCCGGTGCGCCGAAGAGCCGCAGCACGCAGGCTGCGGCGGGTTCCCTGTTTGTCAATGGCTTCACCCCCGCGGTCCACGGGGGACCGCCCTTATTCTGCGAGGAAGGCGGCGTCCAACGCATCCAGCGCCGCCGGGTCCCGCTGTGCCGCCTCTGCCAGAGGCAGGGTGCCTGCAGGGACCTTGTCCTGCGCCAGACGCAGCGCCAGTTCCAGCGCCATCTGCGCCGCCCGGGCACGGACCAGAGCACGACCAGGGCGGGAGACAAAGAGCTTTTTTACATACACGGTGCCGTCCCGTGCCGCTCCCAGATACACTGTGCCCACGGGACGGCAGGCGTCGCCGCCGCCGGGTCCTGCCAGACCGGTGACACTGATGCCGATGTCCGCTCCTGCCGCTGCCGCAGCCCCCAGAGCCATCTGCGCTGCCACCGGAGCGGACACCACATTGTATTTTGCAATGACGGCAGGGTCCACCCCCACCATCCGGGTCTTTGCCTGCTCCCAGTAGGTCACATAGCCGTAGCCGAATACCTCGCTTGCACCGGACACGTTGGTGATGCGCTGGGCGATCATGCCCCCGGTGCAGCTTTCTGCGGTGGCAAGGGTCAGCCCCTTGGCTTTCAGGGTGTGCACCAGCGTTTCTTCCAGTCCGGTCACATCCTCATCATACACCGCATCCCCCAGCAGATCATAGAACTTTGTGGCGTAGTCCCGGCACATTTTTTCCGCTTCCGTGTCGGTTTTGGCACGGGCGGTGATGCGGATTTCGCACTCGCCGGTCTTGCAGTAGATGGCGGCGGTGGGATTGGCATTTTCCAGCAGCTTCCCCACCCGATATTCCAGATTGCTCTCGCCGCCCAGCACCCGGAGAGTCAGGCTGTGGAGGGTGCAGTTCTGCCGCGCCAGCAGCAGGGGGCGGACCTTTTGGGTCCACATCGCCTTCATCTCGTGGGGCACACCGGGCATCAGCACTGCGCAGTGCCCCTCCTGCTCAAACCACGCCCCGGGGGCGGTGCCGTGTTCGTTGAGGATCTTGTGCCCCCGCACCGGCACCATTGCCTGCTTGCGGTTGTTGGGGGTCACCTGCCGCCCGGAACGGGTAAAGTAGGACACGATCTTTTCCCACTCGACTTCGTCAAAGGTCAGGCTGTCTCCAAAGCATGCCGCCACCGTCTCCTTGGTCAGGTCGTCCGCCGTGGGACCCAGCCCCCCGGTGAACACCAGCAGGTCGCACCGCTGCTTTGCCTCGTTGACAAAATCTGCCAGACGCCCCTGATTGTCCCCTATGGTGCTCTGGCGCTGGACCGTGATGCCCAGTGCCGCCAGCTCCTGGCTGAGGTACTGGGCGTTAGTGTTGAGAATGTTGCCGAGCAGCAGCTCGGTCCCCACACTGATGATTTCTGCATTCATGGACAAATCAACCCTCAAATTCTACCTGATCGGTGATGCGAATGCGGATGCGCTCCGCCTGTTCTGCTGCCTGTGCCTCCAGTGCTGCAAGTTCCGGCATTGCTGCCTCGGCGGCAAGGATCTCCTCCAGCTCCGGACGGATCTTGGGGTGGGGAGGGGTAAAGATGGTGCAGCAGTCCTCGTAGGGCAGGATGCTGGTCTCAAAGGTATTGATGTGCCGTGCCGTCTCCACGATCTCGGTCTTGTCCATGCCGATGAGGGGACGCAGGATGGGCAGATCCTGTGCGGCGTCGGTGCACTGCAGCGCCTTGACGGTCTGGCTTGCCACCTGTGCCAGACTCTCGCCGGTGATCAGCGCTTCGCAGCCCTGCCGCTTTGCAATGACGTTGGCAATGCGCATCATGCTGCGGCGCATCAGCACCGTAAACAGCACGTCGGGGGCATTGTCCCGGATGTACTCCTGGGGTTTGGTGTAGGGCACCACAAAGAGGTTGGAGCTGCCGGTGTAGATGCTGGTGAGCTGTGCCAGAGCCTTAACTTTAAGTTTAGCACGCTCAGAAGTATACGGGGGGGAAGCAAAATGGATGTGATCCAGTGCCAGACCCCGCTTTGCCATCCGGTATGCCGCCACCGGGCTGTCGATGCCGCCGGACAGCATATTCAGGGCACGACCGCTGGTGCCCACGGGCAGTCCGCCCTCTCCCGGTATTTTGGGTCCGTGAATATACGCACCGTAATCCCGGATCTCCACGATGACCTTGAACTGGGGGCTGTGGACGTCCACCTTCAGGTAGTTGTGCTTGCCCAGCAGGTAGGCACCCAGCTCCCGCATCAGCTCCGGGCTGGTCATGGGATAGGTCTTGTCCGAGCGCCGTGCCTCCACCTTAAAGGTGCGGATGCCCCGGAGGCTGTCTCCCAGATACTCCTCGGCGGTGCGGCAGATGGTGTCAAAGTCCTTTTCGCAGACCACCGCACGGCTGAGGGCGGCAAGACCAAAGACCTTGCTGACCCGCTCAAAGGCGAGGTCCATATCCACATCCTCTTCCTCCGGCTCCATGTAGAAGGTAGACTGGGTGCAGTAGACCTTGAACCTGCCCACGGTCTTGAGCCGGTAGCGCAGGATCTTCATCATTGCCGACTCGAACTGGTTGCGGTTGAGACCTTTCAGGGACATCTCGCCCTGATAGCCCATAATGATTTCATGCATAAATGTTGTACTCCTCAGTGTTCTGATTTGTTGGATGCCTATGTATTTTATGGAGAAAGGTCACTTCCGGATCCGCTGCAGGGTCTTCATGCCCTCTTCAAAGCGGTTCAGGAAAGCGTCCACATCCTCCGGGGTGTTGTCTGCACAGAAGGACACCCGGATGGCGGTGTCGATGGCAAGGGGGTCCAGCCCCATGGCGGCAAGGGTGTGGCTGGGCTGTCCCCGTCCGCAGGCACTTGCCGAGGAAACGTAGATCTGCTTTTCGGCAAGGAAGGCGAGCATGGTCTCGCTTTTGATGCACATCTGACTGAAGTTCAGCACCTCCGGCACAGCGCTGTCGGGGCTGTTGATCACCACTTCCGGGAACGCCTGCAGCCCCTGCCGCAGCCGCTGATTCAGCTGCCGCATGGCGGTGTCCCGGCTCTTCATGGTCTTTGCCAGCCGGGTGGCAGCGGCGGCGAGACCCACGGCGTAGGGCAGGTTCTCGGTGCCGGGGCGGAGTCCCCGCTCCTGCTCCCCGCCCAGATAGGGGGGCTGGAATGCCTGCACAAGGCTGTCGGAAAGGTACAGTGCGCCGATGCCCTTGGGGGCGTGGATCTTGTGTCCGCTCACCGACAGGGTGTCGATGTTTGCCAGTTTGATGGGCACCCGCATCCACGCCTGCACGGCGTCCACATGGACGATGGTGCGGCTGTTGCGGCGCTTTACCTCGGCGGCAAGGCGCTCCACATCGTTGCGGGTGCCGATCTCGTTGTTGACCATCATGCACGCCACCAGAATGGTGCCCTTGCCCACCTGTTCCAGCATCTGGTCCACATCCAGGGTGCCATCGGCACGGGGCGGCACCACGGTGACCTCATAGCCCAGCTTTGCCAGCTTTTCCAGCGGGCGCTGGACGCTGGGATGTTCAAAGCCGGACACCACGATGCCCTTGCCAAAGCTGCGGGTCGCCGCCGCACCCAGCAGGGCAAGGTTGTTGCTCTCGCTGCCGCAGGAGGTAAAGTACAGCTCCCGGGGCTTGCAGCCCAGGGTCCGTGCCACGGCGGCACGGGCGGCGTTCAGTGCCTCTTCGCTGCGGGCACCGGGGGTGTAGAGGCTGGAGGGGTTTGCCCAGTGTTCCTCCATCGCCTTGTGGATGACCTGCGCCACCTCCGGTGCCACCATGGTGGTGGCGGCGTTGTCCAGATAATGCAATTCAGGATTTTGCAGCATAAACGGATTTCCTGCTTTCTATCGCAAATTATAAGTTTTCATACTAAACCAGTTTAAGTATAGCACAATTATCTCCATAACGCAAAGCTCCCGCAGGCTTTTGCAAAATTTCGGAAATGTTTTTCCTTGACAAACACCCTGCAGATGTGCTATCTTAACCTCATAGAGACCGCACCGCTGCTGACGGAACGTTGTGGAGCACCACAGTGCAGCTGTACGGGAGTATGTGAATGCCGACCGTCTGGGCAGCTTTGCGCAACCGCTGCGCAAAGCTGCCCTTTTTTCTTACCAAGGAGGATGTCTGATGAAAACCGATATCGAGATCGCACAGGAAGCCAGAATGAAACCCATCACCGAGATCGCTGCCTCGCTGGGGCTTGCGGAGGAAAGCGTGATCCCCTACGGACGCTACAAGGCAAAGATCGACCATCGGCTGATCCACAACGCCAAAAAGCAGGGCAAACTGATTCTGGTCACCGCCATCAGCCCCACCCCTGCCGGTGAGGGCAAGACCACTACCAGCGTGGGTCTGGCAGACGCCATGAACGCTCTGGGCAAAAAGACCATGCTCTGCCTGCGGGAGCCTTCTCTGGGTCCCGTGTTCGGCATCAAGGGCGGCGCAGCCGGCGGCGGCTATGCACAGGTGGTGCCCATGGAGGACATCAACCTCCACTTTACCGGTGACCTCCACGCCATCGGCACCGCCAACAACCTGCTGGCGGCAATGATCGACAACAGCATCCAGCAGGGCAACCCCCTGAACATCGACCCCCGCCGCATCACCTGGAAGCGCTGCATGGACATGAACGACCGGCAGCTGCGGTTCATTGTGGACGGTCTGGGAGGCAAGGTCAACGGCACTCCCCGGGAGGACGGTTTTGACATCACCGTCGCCAGCGAGGTCATGGCGATCTTCTGCCTTGCCACCAGCATCTCCGACCTGAAGGACCGGCTCTCCAAGATCGTCTGCGCCTACACCTACGAGGGCAAGCCGGTGACTGCCGGCGAGATCGGCGCCGCCGGTGCCATGACTGCCCTGCTGAAGGACGCACTGGACCCCAATCTGGTGCAGACTCTGGAAAACAACCCTGCCATCATCCACGGCGGACCCTTTGCCAACATTGCCCACGGCTGCAACAGCGTCCTTGCCACCAAGCTGAGCCTGTCTCTGGCAGACTACACCATCACCGAGGCAGGCTTTGGTGCGGATCTGGGTGCAGAAAAGTTTTTGGACATCAAGTGCCGCTATGCCGGCATCGCCCCCTCCGCCTGCGTGCTGGTCGCCACCATCCGCGCCCTGAAGAGCCACGGCGGCGTGGCAAAGGCAGACCTGAACCAGCCCAATCTGGAGGCGGTGAAGGCAGGTGCCGCCAACCTCATCCGCCACATTGACAACCTGAAGAACGGCTTTGGTCTGCCGGTGGTGGTGGCGATCAACGCCTTCCCCACCGACACCCCGGAGGAGCATGCCTACGTGGAGCAGGTCTGCGCCCAGCAGGGTGTGCCCTGCGTCCTCAGCGAGGTCTTTGCCAAGGGCGGCGAGGGCGGCAAGGCTCTGGCAGAAAAGGTGCTGGAAGTGATGGAGGATCGTCCCATCCAGTACACCTACCCGCTGGAAATGCCCCTGAAGGACAAGATCAACGCCATTGCCACCAAGATCTACCGTGCCGACGGGGTGAACTTCAGCGCCGCCGCCAGCAAGACCCTTGCAGAGCTTACCGAGATGGGCTACGGCAACCTGCCGGTGTGCATTGCCAAGACCCAGTACAGCTTCAGCGATAACGCCAAGCTCATTGCCGCTCCCACCGGCTTTACCATGGAGGTGCGGGAGGTCCGCCTTGCCGCCGGTGCCGGTTTCGTGGTGGTGATCTGCGGCAACATCATGACCATGCCGGGTCTGCCCAAAAAGCCCGCCGCCGTCAACATTGACGTGGACGCCGAGGGCAAGATCACTGGTCTGTTCTGATCCCGCCTGCGGAAACTATAGCATAACAAAAGGGTCCGGTCCCCGCAGGGACCGGACCCTTTTTTGTGTTCTGGTTTTCTGTTTACTGGACGGTATGGGTGCACAGGTACTCCGACCATGCAGCGTAGCCTTCGGGGCGGATGTGGTAGCCGTCGGGCTGGGCGTACTCCGCCTTCAGGTCTCCGTTTTCGTCTGCCAGCACCTCCCACAGGTTGAGGAAGCAGCAGTTCTTTTCCAGCGCAATTGCCGCCACCTCGTTGTTGATGCGGCAGAGCCGGTCCCGGTTCAGCCCCTCATGCCCTGCCCCGGCACTGACTTCCGGGCGCACCGGCGTGATGGACTGTACATAAATGGGGGTCCCCGGCAGGGACTGGGCGATCATGTCCAGCATCAGCCGGTAATAGGTCAAAAAGCTGGTGTAATCCACGTCCCGCCCCAGCACGTTGGTGCCCAGCAGAACATACACCGCCTTGGGTTTCTGGGCGGTCAGCGCCTCCAAAGGCACCTCTACCGTGCCGTCGGCACGTTTGCAGCTGGTGCCGTTGACGATGGCGTTGGGTCCCACTCCCTTATAGGCGCAGAACTTTGCCCCCGGCAGACCGGTATCGTACATCTGCATCCCCTGAGTCAGGCTGTCACCCACAAAGCTCACGTCCGCAAACCAGCTTTTATCCACCGCCTCGGTCTGGGGCAGAGCTGCCATGCGGAAATCCAGCGCCGTCTCGGTACTATTGGACAGGGTGCGCACCATGACGGTGCGGGTAGGCTGGTAGCTGAGGGTGTTCCAGCTGGTGTCGTTGGTGACCCCATACAGAATGGTGTTCTCCTGCAGGGTGGGCGGGATCTGTTCCCGGTGGAGACGCTTCCACATGACGCCGACGGATCCCAGAAGGATCAAAAGGAGGATCAGGGTCACCGTCATGATCCTTCTACGCCACCGCCGGTGCAGGATCCTGCGCCGGTATTCCTGATAATCTGCCATAGGCTGTGCCCCCCGTTTCCCGCACGGGGTGCTGTGCCAATGCCCCGGTGCGCCGTTATCTATAGTATACCATATCTTTGCAGGGGGACAAGTCCCATTTGCACCGGCGCAAAAAACCGTTGTGCATTTGGTGCAGGACTTGCATCTGATGTTGTAAGTGTGCTATACTAAATTGAATCTAAACGATAGGGAGGCTTTCACGATGGCATTTACCCCGAAACTGACTTATAAAGGCAAGCCCCTCGTCCGTAAGGACAACGAGCTGTACTACGGTCGCATGACCGATCCTTATGTGCTTTATCTCCAGATCCTGACCACCACCCCTGTGGGCGAACAGCAGGTGGCAGATAAGGTTCATCTGATGCTGCTCTCTACCGATACCTCCAAGGCTCCTCAGGAGCGTGTGGCACGCCAGACCACCAAGCACGGTCTGTATAATGCACTGGATATCGGCAGCATCTGGCTGCAGAAGGCAAACGCGGCAAAGTAACCGCCTGTTTTTCCCGGTACAAAAAAGGACTGCTGTGCTCAAAAGCACGGCAGTCCTTTTGGTTTATCCGGCGGCAGGTGCCGGGAGCGTTTACTCCTCGGTGACCTCAAAGTCCAGAGTCTTGCCGCAGTTGGGGCACTTAGGCTCCCCGTCCAGCAGCTCATCTTCCCCAAACACGGCGGTGGTGCCGCAGTCCGGGCAGGTGACCTCGTACTGAACAGCGCCATCCTCCGGCTCTTCCTCTTCGCCTTCCAGCGCCACCTCAAAGGTCACGCCGCAGTGGGTGCAGTTTGCCTCTCCGGCATCCAGATCGTCCTCGCTGACGTAGACGGTCTCGCCGCAGTTGGGGCATGCCACCTCATAGAAGGGCTCGCTGGCGATGTCGTCGTCGTTGGCGTCATCCTCGTCCTCTTCGTCAGAGTCCTGATCCTCGTCGTCCTCGTCCTCATCCTCGTACAGATCCGCTTCCAGATCCTCCAGCTCATCGCTTAGGTCATTGATCTGGTCGTACGCACGGGACAGGTCCTCGTCCATAGCCTCCATGGCATCGGTCATCTCTGTCAGCAGCTGGCTCATCGCCCGGATGATCTTGCCTTCCTTGGTGGACTCGTCCACGCCCAGACCGTCCACCAGACCCTGCAGATATGCAGCCTTTTTGCTCAGTTCCATACGAAATGCCCTCCTTGATTTTTAAAAACGGGTCCATCCCGGTTTGTAAAAAACCGGGCAAACGGTTGCCCGCTGCCCGGTTGGCGATCTTTGAAGGATCAGACGCGCTCCATATACTCGCCAGTGCGGGTATCGATGCGGATGTGGTCGCCCTCGTTGATGAACAGGGGCACACGGATCTCGGCACCGGTCTCCACGGTAGCGGGCTTCAGGGTGTTGGTGGCAGTGTTGCCCTTGACACCCGGCTCAGTCTGGGTGACTTCCAGCTCGATGAAGTTGGGGATCTCAACGCTGAAGACCTTGCCCTTGTAGCTCAGCAGCTTGCACAGCTCGTTCTCCTTGCAGAACTTGAAGTTATCCGGCACATCGGCTGCGTTGACGGGGATGTCATCATAGGTCTCGTTGTCCATGAAGTGGTACAGATCGCCATCCTCGTAGCTGTAGGTAACATCCTTGCGCTCGATGAATGCCTGCGGGAACTTTGCAGTGGGGTTGTAGCTGGTCTCCACCACAGAGCCGGTGATCACGTTCTTGGTCTTGGTGCGGACAAAGGCAGCGCCCTTGCCGGGCTTAACGTGCTGGAACTCAACGACCTGAAGAACCTGGCCGTCCTGCTCAAAGGTCACGCCGTTGCGAAACTCGCCTGCAGAAATCATAGGAATTCCTCCATTAGTTTAATCTCAGATGCTTAACGCATATCTCTATTTATTTTACCCAATCCCGTGTCATTTGGCAAGGGGTTTCGGCAAAAAAGACGATGAAAATGGTATTTTTTCAAATTTTGGACGCCCCGCGGTACATCTGCTCCATGGCGCAGGCGTCCTCTGCCTGGGTGCCGGCGCTTTCGCAGATCACCACAGGCTCCAGCTCCCGCTCTGCCAGCAGCTCCATCAGCGGCTGAGGCTCCGGACCAAACTGGGTGTCAGCAAAGGTCCAGTGACGCTTTTCGCCGCCCTTGGAGAACTCAATGCGGGAGAAATGCACATGGAACTGCTGTGCCCGCCGATCTCCCAGCATCTCCTCCATCCGGTCCAGAATGGCGGCGTAGTCCGCCTTGGATCGGATGCCGCCCAGCGTCCGTGCGTTCAGGTGCCCAAAGTCGATGCAGGGGGTGATGCGGCGGTCCACGGCGCACAGCGCCAGCACCTCCTCCAGCGTGCCCAGCTGCCCCACCTTGCCCATGGTCTCGGGGCAGAGGGTCATATCTTCAAAGCCTGCCTCGTCCAGCGCCTCCACGGCACGGCGCATGGTATCCAGCGCCTTTTCCAGCGCCGCCTCCCGGCTCTGTTTGCCGCAGCTGCCGGAATGGAAGATAATGCGTCTGCCGCCCAGCGCCCGGCACACCGCTGCGCTTTGCAGCAGGTACTGGATGCTGTTGAGCCGCTTATCCTCCTCCATGCTGGACATACTTATATAATAAGGTGCATGGACGCTGAACAGGATGTCCTTGGGGGCGGCAAGGGCTGCCATCTTCTGCGCCTTGTCCAGCCCCAGCCGGACGCCCCGCCCGCACTGGTACTCAAAGGCGTTCAGCCCCATTTTTGCGGTGTACTCCGGCACGTCCAGACTGGTCTTATAGCCCTGAGCGGCAAAGCTGTCTCCGGTGCCTGCAGTGCCGAATCGGATCTTCCACTGGCTCACAGCGTCTTTCCTCCCCGGTCATAATACTGCTGCCAGTGGCGCTTTTCCCACTTGCGCTTGAGCACCACACCGGAATTCAGGTCCGGACCCCGGGGCACCACCATGAGTCCGGGGATGCCGTACAGCGCTGCCGCCAGACGGTCGGTGTAGAGCTGATCCCCCACCATTGCCATCTCCCGGCGCTTTACGCCCATGCGGCGCTGTGCCACCATCATGGCAAAGGACAGAGGCTTTGCGGACCGGGACAGGTAAGCAAGCCCCAGCTTCTGGGCAAAGGGGCGCACCCGCTTTTCCGAGCCGTTGGACACGATGGTAAGCCGGACTCCGGCGTTCTTCATGGTGTCCAGCCACTGCGCCACCTCCGGGGGCAGCTCCTGACTGCGGTCGCCGGTAAGGGTGTTGTCGATGTCCAGTACCAGTGCCCGGATGCCCTTTTGTGCCAGAAACTCCGGGGTGATGTGGGTGACGTCCTTAAAAACATATTCGGGGCTGATCAGCATAGATAGACCCTCTCCTTTTTGCGATCTCTGTAAGAAAGCGTTTCCCGCTCTGGGAAAACCTGTATCCTCCCGGAAATGAAAATAGGAGAGTCTGCAGAGCAGACTCTCCTACATCGGCGTTAGCAACGCGTATGAAATCTAAAGCAACAGCGATTTCAAGTGATCAATTACTTGAACTTGCGCTTGCGGGCTGCTTCGGACTTCTTCTTGCGCTTAACAGACGGCTTCTCGTAAGCCTCGCGCTTACGGACCTCTGCGAGCACACCGCTGCGGGCAGTGCTGCGCTTGAAGCGACGCAGTGCGCTCTCCAGCGACTCGCCCTCTTTAACACGAATTTCCGACATCTTATTCCCTCCCTTGGACCGTGAGGCAGGAATTTCGTTGTTACATGGTAACTAACAGTAGACAGTATAGCGCATTTTATCCGGTTCGTCAACCTTTTTTTGAAAGTTTTTTGCTCAAATCTTTTGAAAGATCTTTGAACAGACGCTGCCGGATGTTCTGCGTACCGTCCGCCTCTGCGGGTGATGGTATCTAACACGCTTTTCAGCGCAGTAGCAGGAGTTATCAGCCCTTTACCGCCAGGTTCACCAGACGACCCTTGACGTAGATCTCCTTCACCAGCTGCTTGCCCTCCAGAGCGGCGGCAACAGCGGGGTCTGCCTTGGCGGCGGCAATGGCGGCAGCAGCATCGATATCGGCGGCGACCTTCAGCCGTGCCTTCACCTTGCCGTTGACCTGCACGGCGATCTCCACCGTGCTCTCCACGCACTTAGCCTCCTCGTAGGCAGGCCAGGGGTAGTACGCCAGCTGCTCATCGTGACTGTGACCCAGCTTCTCCCACAGTTCCTCGGTCATGTGGGGAGCAAAGGGGTTCAGCAGCTGCACAACGGTCTCAAACTCTGCCTTAGTGGCACCGCCGTTGTCGTACAGGGCGTTTACCAGAGTCATGAGCTGGGCAATGGCAGTGTTCATCTTCAGACCCTCGATGTCGGCGCTGACCTTCTTGATGGTCTGGTGCATCAGGGTCTCCACGGCGGGACGATAGCCATCGCCTTCCACCAGCTTGTCGCTGAGTGCCCATACACGATCCAGGAAGCGGTTACAGCCGGCAATGGCAGAAGTCTGCCAGGGAGCAGCCTGCTCAAAGTCGCCCATGAACATCTCGTACAGACGCATGGTGTCGGCACCGTACTGGTCCACCACCTCGTCGGGGTTGATGACGTTGCCCAGGCTCTTGGACATCTTGACGATGGGATGGCGTGCCATCTCGCCGTACTTTTCTTCCAGAGCCTTCTCCGCTGCCTTCTGGCTGCCATACTCCTTCAGCAGCTTCTCCTGCTCCTCAGCGGGCAGGTTCACAAAGCTGTGGGGGTTGAGACCCAGGATCATGCCATGGGCGGTGCGCTTCTGGTAGGGCTCGGCAGTGGGCACCACGCCGATGTCGTAGAGGAACTTGTGCCAGAAACGGCTGTACAGCAGGTGCAGGGTGGTGTGCTCCATGCCGCCGTTGTACCAGTCCACCGGAGACCAGTACTCCAGAGCCTCCTTGGAGGCAATGGCGTCCTTGCAGTGGGGGTCCATGTACCGCAGGAAGTACCAGGAGGAACCTGCCCACTGGGGCATGGTATCGGTCTCACGGGTAGCAGCGCCGCCGCAGCAGGGGCAGGTGGTCTTGACCCAGTCGGTGTGGCGTGCCAGAGGGCTTTCGCCGTCGGGACCCGGCTCAAAGTCGGTGATGTCCGGCAGGGTCAGAGGCAGGCTGCTCTCAGGCAGAGGCTGCCAGCCGCACTTTTCGCAGTACACCATGGGGATGGGCTCGCCCCAGTAACGCTGACGGCTGAACACCCAGTCACGGAGCTTGTAGTTGACCTTATCACGACCCTTGCCGGTCTCTTCCAGCCAGGCGATCATCTTTTTCTGGGCGTCTGCCACAGACAGACCGTCCAAGAAGCCGGAGTTCACCATGGTGCCGGTGGCAACATCGGTAAAGGCAGCCTCTTCCAGATTGGACTCGGTCTCGCCCTTCACCACCTCGATGATGGGCAGACCAAACTTTTTGGCAAACTCCCAGTCACGGCTGTCGTGGGCAGGCACTGCCATAATGGCACCGGTGCCGTAGGTGGACAGCACATAGTCGGAAATGAAGATGGGGATCTCCTTGTCGTTGACCGGGTTGATGCCCATGACGCCTTCCAGCTTGACGCCGGTCTTTTCCTTGTTCAGCTCGCTGCGCTCAAAGTCGCTCTTGCGGGCAGCCTCTGCCTGATATGCCTTGACTGCATCGGTGTTCTTGATGATGCCCTTGTCCAGCCACTGCTTCACCATGGCGTGCTCCGGAGAGATGACCATGTAGGTGGCACCAAACAGGGTGTCGCAGCGGGTGGTGTAGACGGTGAGGGAATCCCCGGCGGTGGTGCCAAAGTTCACCTCGGCACCGTGGCTGCGACCGATCCAGTTCTTCTGCTGGGTCGCCACCCGCTCGATGTAATCCAGACCGTCCAGACCGTCGATGAGCTTGTCGGCGTAGGCGGTGATCTTGAGCATCCACTGGCTCTTGACCCGGTGGACCACCTCGCTGCCGCAGCGCTCGCAGACGCCGTTGACGACCTCTTCGTTTGCCAGCACGCACTTGCAGCCGGTGCACCAGTTGACGTTCATTTCCTTCTTGTATGCCAGACCGTGCTTGTACAGCTGCAGGAAGATCCACTGGGTCCACTTGTAGTACTCGGGGTCGGTGGTGTTGATCTCCCGGTCCCAGTCAAAGGAGAAGCCCAGCGCCTTCAGCTGTGCACGGAAGTGGTCCACATTGCTCTTGGTGACGATCGCCGGGTGGATGTGGTTCTTCATGGCAAAGTTCTCGGTGGGCAGACCAAAGGCGTCCCAGCCCATGGGATACAGCACATTGTAACCATTCTTGCGGCGCTTGCGGCTGACGACATCCAGTGCCGTGTAGCTGCGGGGATGACCCACGTGGAGACCGGCTCCCGAAGGATAGGGGAACTCCACCAGTGCATAGAACTTGGGCTTGGAGTGGTCGATCTCTACATGGAAGGTCTTTTCGTCCTCCCACACCTTCTGCCACTTTGCCTCTACTGCCTTGTAATCGTATTTCATCTTTGTGATCAGCTCCAGACTTTTACTTTAACCAAATTACCGTTGCCTTGGGGTGTATGCATATAAGGTGCCGCCGGCTCAACCCTCTCAGTCAGGGCAAATGCCCTGACAGCTCCCCCGAGGGGGGAGCTTTTGCCAAAAGGTCAACTTTCCCAATTTCGTCAAAACCTCTCCCCTTCGGGAGAGGTGGCATCGCGCAGCGATGACGGAGAGGGTTTTACCGGCTGGAAACCCGTTTGCCTTTTTTACTCTACGGTGCTATCCGGGGTCAGGTACTCCGAGATATCGATGGGCTCGCCGTCTGCCCACAGGTGCTCCAGATCGTAGTAGGTACGGCTGTTGGGCACGAACACATGGACGATGACGTTGGAGTAGTCCAGCAGCACCCAGTTCTTGGAATCAAAGCCCTCGGTGTTGTAGGGTTCCAGACCCTTCTGGGAAAGCTGGTACTCCACCTCGTCTGCCAGAGACCCCACCTGAGTGGTGGAGGTACCGGAGGCGATGACGAAGTAATCGGTCAGGACCGTCAGGCTCTCCACCTTGAGGACCCGCACATCCTGTGCCTTTCTCTTGTCCAGAATCTTGGCGATCTCGATCGCCAGTGCCTTGCTGTCGTTGAAATTATCCATCAGGTTTCTCCCTTCTGTAGAAAGATGTGTCTATATACATCTCTGTTGTTTTTACTGTGCGCTGCCTGCCGCCTGTCCGTCGGTGGTGACGGCACCGTCCAGGTCGGTGTCGCCGCTGAGGATGGCATCGTCGGACTCCTTGTCGATGCGACCCATATACTGGACGTTGGCATCGGTGGATGCGCTGCCGTGGGGCCAGTCATCGGTGACAAGGTTCATCTCGCTTGCGTCCACCGGACCGGTGTAAGTGCAGAAATACTGATTCAGCAGGTTTGCAATGGAACCGGCATCCGGCACCACGCAGGAATAGCCTGCAAAGGTATCGGTCTTGCCCACGTTAGGCACGCCCATGAACACCGGGGTCTGCGCCAGAATGATGTTGGAGCTGTCGATCTTCAAAAAGGACACCACCAGTTTTGCAATGGTGGACAGGTCCATATCCGTCTTGATATAGTTCTTGAAGATCAGGGGCAGCTGGTTGAGGATATCGGTGACGCCCATGGACCGGGCACGCTTGAACAGACCGGCGTAGAAATACCGCTGCATGTTCAGGCGGTCGATATCCGAGTTGGCGTAGCCGTCGCCGTGGCGGCAGCGGACAAAGAATTCCGCCGAGGCACCGTCCAGATTCCGGTAGCCCTTCAGCAGCTTGGAGCCGCCGTAGGAAATATCCCGGGGGATATACACCTCGATGCCGCCAAAGTTATCCACCATTTCCACCAGTGCCTGCATATCCACCGACACGTAGTAGTCGATGGGCAGACGGTACTGGTCGTAGATCACCTCCGCCAGCGCAGCGATGCTGCCGCCGTTGGACAGTGCCACCGAGTTGATCTGGTAGTTGGAGGCGGCGTAGGTCTTGCCGTTGGACAGGGTGATCTTTTTGTTTTTGGTGGTCACAAGGCTGTTGCGGGGGATCTGCAGCATCCGCAGTGCGCCGCCCTTGATATCAAACTGGCAGTACAGGATCATATCCGTCATGCCGTCGTTGGAGCTGGCGTCGCTGTAGCTGCGACCTTCTTCGTAGTCGATGCCGCAGATCAGGATGTTTACCACATCGCCCTTGTATTCTTCGGCGGTCTTGACCTCTTCCTGAATCACCGGGGCGTTATCGTCGTGGAGCTTGTCGTCCACCCGGTTGACCACGCTGACACCGTAGACCACCACTCCGGAGATCACGGCGATCACCGCCATCACCACCGCAAGGGGCAGCCACAGGGGGGTCTTTTTCTGTTTTTTCCGGCGGCGGGGCGGCTCGCTGCCTGCCGAGTGCCGGGCATTTCCTTCTCCTGCCGCCGGGCGGTTCAGGGAACGATCTGTATTGATATGGCGTGGGGTCTGACTCATGCTTTTTGTGTCCTCCAAGCTTTTCGGGGCTTTGCAGAAAGGGATCCCGCAAAACCTGTCATATCGTCTAGTATAGCATTGTCTGACAGAATCCGCAATGTGTTTTCTTCATCCAGTGCCAGCACCGGACCGCCGCCTGTCCGGTTCATTTTGTATTCTGTGCCCGGTGTGCCAGAATATCCTCGTATGCCGCTTTGGACATGGGGTCCAGCGGCTTGCCCTGAGAGCAGACGAAGCCGTTGGTCTGTTCCAGTGCCGCCAGCATCGCCTCGTCCAGATCCTTCATTTCCAGTTTCCGGAGCTTTTCCACCCCGTCCCAGTCCCGCTCTGCGCTGGTCATATCCGCCAGATACAGGACCTTGTCCAGTTTGGTCATACCGGGCTTGCCTGCGGTGTGGCAGGCAATGGCGGAGAGCACCGCTTCATCGGTGACCCCCCACTGGGTCCGGGCAAGGATCGACGCACACACCCCGTGCCACACGGGGGCAGGGCGTTCCTCCCCGCCCTGTGCATACTGCGGATACTGTGCCATAAGGGCACGCATCTGGTCCTTGTCCATCTCCTTGGCGGCATCGTGGAGCAGTGCCGCCAGTGCCGCCTGCTCCTGGTCCACACCGTAGTGCTTTGCCAGCTTTACCGCCATTTTTTTCACGTTGATGGTATGCTCATAGCGCTTGTCGCTGAGGCGGCTGCGCACGAGTTCCTTTGCCTCTTTCAGCTCCATTGATCCAGACTTCCTTTGATGATTCGTTTTTTCAGCCCTGATACAGCCCTTCCCGGCGGATGACCTGCCGCACCGTCTCCGGCAGTTCCTCCTCGCAGCTGTCCCCCGCCTGCAGGCGGGCACGCAGCTGACTGCTTGCCATGGGCAGCGCCTCCACCGGGGCAAACAGGATGCGGTCGCCTGCCGGGTCCAGCTCACGTGCCTTGGCATGGAGCGCCGGGTCGTCCCCGATGTTCCGGCTCACCACCACCAGATGGGCAATGCGCAGGATGTCCTGCCAGCGGTGCCAGCCGTCAAAGCTCAGCAGCATATCGCTGCCCACCGCAAGGTACAGCTCTGCCCCCGGGTAGGTGTTCCGGAGCATTTCCAGAGTAAGCACGCTGTAATTCCGCTTGCCCTGCTGCGCCTGCTCCATCTCCCAGCCGCTTACCTCCAGCCGGGGGATCCCCCCGGAGCCTTGCTGCGCAAGGGAACCAAAGCAGCGGCACATTTCCAGCCGCAGCGCCGCCGGGGCGGCGGTCTTCTGCTTGAAGGGGGAAAGCCCCGCCGGCATCACCACCACCAGATCCGGGCAGACCCGGGCGGCGGCGGCACGGACGTTGTTCAGGTGACCGTTGTGGGGCGGGTCAAAGGTACCACCGTACAGCAGGATCCTCATTTGAGCAGGTCTGCGTAGGCGCTGTCTTTTTTCTTCTGCAGGTACAGCACGAACTTGGAGCCGATGACCTGCACGCAGTCGGAGCCGGTCGCCTCCGCCAGCTTGATGGAAGCCTCCCGGGCGTTGTACATGCTGTTTTCCAGCACCTTCAGCTTGATGAGTTCCCGGGCGTCCAGACAGTCCTTTACGCCCTGGATCATGGTCTCGTCGATCTCACCCTTGCCCACGATGAAAACGGGGTCCATGGTGTTTGCCTTGCCGCGCAGAATGGCGCGCTGTTTGCTCGTCAGCATAGTTTTTTCTCCTTTATTTTACGGTTGATATTGCGGATCTTTCAATTTTACTTTTTTGCAGGATGGGACGTATCTGTCAGCAGCCCCGCCCTCTCAGGCGCTTTTGCGCCAGCTCTCCCAAAGGGAGAGGTGCCGAACAGGGTGAGGCAGAGAGGGCGAGCCATCTTCAGACCTGTGGTCCTTTCAGCTCGATGTCTACGTTTCCGGACACCTGTGCCAGGACGCCTTCCTGTGCAGCTGCGTTCAGAAACTCCGGCAGCTGCTTTTCCAGCTCTGCCAGGGCGTTGCCCCGGTGGCTGATGGCGTCCTTTTCGTCGGGGGTCAGCTGGGCATAGCTGCGCCCCTCGGTGTTGGGACGCTTGCCGGTCTTGCCCACGCCGCAGTCGGCGGGGATGAACAGGGGGTCGTAGCCAAAGCCGTAGTCCCCTGCCAGCCGCTCAAAGGCGATGCTGCCGGGGCACTCTCCCATGCAGGTCAGGTGCTGCCCGGTGGGCAGGATAAAGCATACCGCCGACACAAATTTTGCCCCCCGCTGTCCGGCGGGGATCTCCTTCATGGCGTCCAGCAGCTTGTCGTTGTTTGCCTCGTCGTCGCCGTGGTGACCGCAGTACCGGGCGCTGTAGACCCCGGGGTCTCCCCCCAGTGCCTCCACGCAAAGCCCGGAATCGTCGGCAATGGTGGGCAGACCGCTTGCCTTGCAGATGGTCTGCGCCTTGATAAGGGCGTTTGCCGCAAAGGTGGTGCCGGTCTCCTCCGGCTCCAGAGTGATGCCCAGTTCCTTCTGGCTCACCACCTGATGTCCCTGCGCCTCCAGAATGCGGCGCAGTTCCCGGAGCTTGCCGGCGTTGCCGGTGGCTGCACAAATTTTCATTTTCGCCCTCCTCAATGCTTCCACTGCCGGGGCAGCAGCTCTTCCACAAAGCCTTCCGGGGTAAAGGGCAGCAGGTCGTCGATGCCCTCGCCCACGCCGATGAACCGCACCGGCAGACCCAGACGCTGCTTTACTGCCACCACGCAGCCGCCCTTGGCGGTGCCGTCCAGCTTGGTAAGGATGATGCCGGTGGCGTCTGCCGCCTTGCAGAACTCCCTTGCCTGACTGATGGCGTTCTGTCCGGTGATGGCGTCCAGCACCAGCAGGGTCTCCAGACTTGCCTCCGGAGACGCCTTTTTGACGCTGCGGCTGATCTTGGAAAGCTCTGCCATCAGGTTGGACTTGTTGTGCAGCCGTCCGGCAGTGTCGGCAATGACCATGTCGTAGCCCCGGGCGGTGGCGGACTTGACGGTGTCAAAGATGACTGCCGCCGGGTCTGCCCCCTCCCCTGCCTTGACGATGGGCACACCGGCACGGTCTGCCCAGATCTCCAGCTGCTCGCTGGCGGCGGCACGGAAGGTGTCTCCCGCTGCCAGCATCACCTTTTTGCCCTGACGGGTGTAGTAGTCCGCCAGCTTTGCGATGCTGGTGGTCTTGCCCACCCCGTTGACACCGATGACAAGGATCACCGCCGGCTTGCCGCCAAGGTCCATCTCTGCCTCCGGGGTCATTTCCTCGGCAATGATGTCCCGCAGAGCGTCTGCTGCCTGCTCGCCGGTCTTGAGACCCTTTTCCCGCACCCGGTCCCGGAGCTTGTCCACCAGACGGACTGCCACCTCGCCGCCTACGTCTGCAAGGATCAGCTGCTCCTCCAGATCATCGTACATGTCATCGTCGATGACGCTGCCGGTGAGGCTGTTGAGGATGCTGCCCCAGAAGCCGGTGCGGGTCTTTTCCAGACCGGTCTTCATCTTTTCTTTTTCGGTTTCTTTATCTTTTTTTCCAAATCCGAAGAACCCCATAGTGTCCTCCTTTTATCTTTGATGTAGTGTTCCCTCCTGCCCTTTGGGCAGAAAGGCATTCCCTGCTTATTTTATATCAGGAAACCAGCGTGGCGTCAACCTGTTCCAGATCCAGCCGCAGCAGACGGGACACGCCGTCCTCCTGCATGGTGACGCCGTAGAGGACGTTTGCCGCCTCCATGGTGCCCCGGCGGTGGGTGATGACGATGAACTGGGTCTTGTCGCTGACCCGGCGTAAGTACTGGGCAAACCGCACCACGTTGGCATCGTCCAGCGCCGCCTCGATCTCGTCCAGGATACAGAAGGGGGCAGGATTCACTGCCAGAATGGCAAAGTAGATGCTGATCGCCACCAGTGCCTGTTCGCCGCCGGAAAGAGCTTCCAGATTCTTGATGACCTTGCCCGGGGGTGCCACCCGGATGCCGATGCCGCAGGACAGCACGTCGGTCTCGTCCTCCAGCACAAGGCTTGCTTCGCCGCCGCCAAAAAGCTCGGCGAACACCCGCCCAAAATTCTCGTTGATGGCACGGAAGCTGTCGGTAAAGATCTCCCGCATCTGGGAAGAAAGCTTGGAGATCATGCGGTTCAGCTCGTTGCGGCTCTCCTCCACATCGGTGACCTGGGTCACCAGTGCGTCGTAGCGGCTCTTTACCTCTTTGTACTCCTCGATGGCGCTGACGTTGACGCTGCCAAGGGCACGGATCTTTCCCCGCAGGTCTGCCACCTGCGCCCGGAGGGCAGGCAGGCTGTCAAACTCCACGCAGAGGGTCTCTGCCTGACTTACCGTAAGCTGGTACTCATCCCACAGCTTTGCCACGGTCTGGTCGTACTCGGTCTCTGCCGCCGCCTTGCGCTCTGCAAGCCGGGACATTTCCCGTCCCATCTCCTCCCGGCTGTCGGAAGAAGCACGGGCACGTGCCAGTGCAGCGGTCTCCGCCTGCTGCCGTTCCAGCCGCTGCTGGGTGGCGGTGCGGATCTCCGCTTCCTTCTGGGCGATCTGGTTCTGGCTGTCGGTCTTTGCCTGCCGGATGGCTGCGATCTCGGCACGGCAGGTCTCGGTGCGCTGCGCCAGTGCCTTCAGGCTCTCTTCCAGAGCGGTGCGGCGTTCTGCTGCGTCCTTGGCACGCTGTTCCAGTGCGGCGATCTGGCTGTAGGCAAGCTCGGCGTCCTTCTGGCGGGTCAGCTGCTCCAGCCGCTTTGCGCTGAGCTGTGCTGCCAGCTGGCTCTGCCGCTGCAGGAAGCTGTCGTCTCCCTTTGCCAGACGGCTGATCTCGGCGGTGAGCTGTTCCATCTGGGCGGTAAGCTCCGCCTGCTGCTGTGCCGCCGCCGCCGCTTTGCTGCGGCTGTCCTCCCGGGCAGCGTTCAGGTCTGCTGCTTCCTTTTCTGCGGCGGCAAGGGCAGTTTCCAGCTGCTGCACCAGTCCTTCCAGCCGCTTCTGCTCTGCCTCCGCACGGACCCGGTCGTTTGCTGCGGTGATCTGTTCGCTGGCGGTGGCGGTAAGCTCCGCCTGCAGCGCATCCACCTGCTCCTTGCACCGGTCGGTCTTTTCCTGTGCGGCGATGCAGTCCTTCTGGAGCTTTGCCGCCCGGATGCGCAGCTCTTCCATCTCCTGCTTCCGGGTAAAGAGCCCGGCGCTGCGCTGGACGCTGCCGCCGGTAAAGCTGCCGCCTGCATTGATAACCTGCCCGTCCATGGTGACCACCCTGCTGCGGAAGCCGTTGTCCCGTGCTACCCGGGACCCCTCGTTGATCTCATCCACCACGATGATCCGCCCCAGCAGGTTGGACACGATGTCAGCGTACCGGGAGTCTGCCTGCACCAGACTGGATGCAAGCCGTGCAGAGCCGGAAAGCCTGCCCCGGAACACCCCGGGCTGCACCGTATCCAGCGGCAGGAAGGTGGCACGTCCGGCATTGTCGCTGCGGAGCAGGGCGATTGCCGCCTTTGCCGCCGCCTCGTTTTCCACCACGATGTTCTGCAATGCGCCGCCCAGTGCGGTCTCCACCGCCACCTCGCAGCCCGGCTCCACCTTGAGGATATCGGATACCGGTCCGATGATGCCCCGGAGGCGGCGGGCAGCGGCGGCACGCATCACTGCCTTGACGGAATTCTGGTAGCCGTCCATATTCTTTTCCAGCTCCCGCAGCACCGACAGCCGCTGCCTTGCGGCGTCCAGTTCTCTGCCCAGCCGCTGCTCCGCATCGTCTGCCTCATTGAGGGCAGCGGTGCGGTTCTTCAGCTTCAGCTCCAGACCGGAGCGGACGTTTCCCAGCTGCTTTTCGCTGTCTGCCAGCTGCCGGAGGTACCGGACCGTGTCCTCAAGGTCCTGCTTTGCCTCATCCCGCCGGGCAGTGCCCTGTTCCACGGTCTGCTGCAGGGCGGGCAGACGCTGGGCTGCGGACTCCTCCGCTGCCTGCGCCGCTGCCTGCGCCACCTGTGCTTCGGTGCGGCGGGCGGTAAGGTCTGCCAGCTGCGCCTGCAGGCTGTCCTTCCGGGCACCGCTGGCGTTGGATTCCTCGTTGAGCTGTGCCAGCTCCCGGTTCAGTGCTTCGATGGCGGCGGCAAGCTTCTGCCCCTCCGCCTCCATCTTTTCTGCCACGGTGCGGTGCCGCTCCACGGCGGCGTCTGCCTCGGCGCTGTCCTGCTGCCCGGCGGCGATCTCCGCCTGCAGAGACCGGGCGCTTTCGTCGTTGCGGAGGATGTCGTTTTCCAGCACGGCGATGCGGCTGTCGGAGCCGCTGATCTGCTGGGTGATGCTGCGGATATCCCCATTCAGGCGCTCCACCCCGATGGTCAGCTGTTGTGCCTGCATCCGGATCTCCTCAGCCTCCTGCTGGGCAGCTTTTGTCTCCCGGTCAAACCGCTGGTAGTCCGCCTCGGCGGTCTCGTAGTCCCGCACCTGCTGGCGCACTGCGTCCCGGGCACGGTGGACCCCGTCGGTCCACAGGGTCACTTCCAGAGTTTTTTTCTGCCCGCTGAGGTCCAGAAATCTCTGCGCCTTGGCGCTTTCTTTTTCCAGCGGTGCCACCCGGCTTTCCAGCTCGCCCAGGATGTCCCGCAGCCGCTCCAGATTTTCGCCGGCAGCGATCAGGCGGCGCTCCGCCTCGGTCTTGCGGTAGCGGTAGCGGGCAATGCCGCACGCTTCCTCAAAGATCTCCCGGCGCTCGCTGCTTTTTGCCGCCACGATCTCCGCAATGCGTCCCTGCCCGATGACCGAATAGCCGTCCCGTCCGATGCCGGTGTCCAGCAGCAGCTCATACACATCCCGCAGACGGCACAACTGCCCGTTGATGGTATACTCGCTGTCGCCGGAGCGGTAGTATTTCCGCCCGATGGTCACCTCGTCGGCGTCCACATCCAGCTGGTGGGAGGTGTTGTCCAGGGTCAGACGCACCTGCGCAAAGCCCATGGCGCCCCGCCGCCGGGTGCCGCCAAAGATCACGTCCTCCATCTTTCCGGTGCCCCGGAGCTGCCGGGAGCTGGTCTCTCCCAGCACCCAGCGCACGGCGTCCGAAAGGTTGGACTTGCCGGAACCGTTGGGACCCACCACGCCGGTGACCCCCGTGTCAAAGGTGATCTTTACCTTATCGGGAAAGCTTTTAAAGCCCTGGATCTCCAGTTCCTTGAATACCATGTCTTACTTTTCCTTTATTACGCCCAGCAGTTTCAGGGCTTCTTTTGCGGCGCACTGCTCGGCTGCCTTTTTGCTGCGCCCCTCGCCCCGTGCCACCCGGTCGGAGTTGAACCGCACCGCCACCACAAAATGCTTGTCGTGGTCCGGTCCGGACTCGCTCTCCACCACATAGCTCAGCCGCTCCTCCGGGTTCTGCTGCACGATCTCCTGCAGGCGGGTCTTGTAGTCCGCCTCGGCGTGCTTGCCCTCGGTGATAAAGGGCAGGATAAAGTTCCGTGCCACCTCCATGCCGCCGTCCAGATACAAAGCGGCGATCACCGCCTCAAAGGCATCGGATACCACGCTGGGACGGGTGCGACCGCCGCAGCGCTCCTCTCCCTTGCCCAGACGCAGGTACTCCCCCAGATCGATCTCCTGAGCAAACTGGAACAGTGCCCCCTCGCTGACAAGGCTGGCACGGATCCGGGTCAGGTCTCCCTCCGGGCGGTCGGCGTAGGCGTGGAACAGGTAATCTGCCGAAACGATCTGCAGCACACTGTCCCCCAGAAATTCCAGCCGCTCGTTGTGCTTTACCGGGGTGCGGCTCTCGTTGGCGTAGCTGGTGTGGGTCAGAGCGATGTCCAGCAGCTCCGGATTCTTGAATTTATAGCCGATGATGGTTTCCAACTGATGGCTCATAGTGGTTTTTACTCCCTTTTATTCCTCAGTTTTCTGTGCTGCCGCCAGCTCATCCAGTGCGGACTGCATGGTGCCGCACAGATTGTTTTCCACGCAGATCTTTGCCTGCCGGATGGCGTTCTTGATGCCCTTTGCCTCGGAGGAGCCGTGTGCCTTGATCACCGGCTGCTTTGCGCCCAGGAAGGGTGCTCCGCCGTACTCCTCGCTGTCCATCTGGTGCTTCAGATCCTTGACGCCGCCCTTCAGCAGCAGGTAGGCGATCTTGCCCCCCAGATTTGCCAGGAACATCTGCTTGAGCATCCCCAGCAGCATCTTTGCCACGCCCTCGGTAAGCTTCAGGATCACGTTGCCGGTAAAGCCGTCGCAGACCACCACATCCACCTCGCCATTGGGCACGTCCCGAGGCTCGATGTTGCCCACGAACCGGATGCCGGGGGTGGTCTTGAGCAGCTGGTGTGCCTCCCTGAGCATGGGGGTACCCTTGGACTCCTCTGCGCCATTATTTGCCAGTGCCACGCTGGGGGACTTGCGTCCCTCTACCCGGTTCACATAGCAGCTGCCCATGACCGCAAAGGCAGCAAGCATCTCCGGGCGGCACTCCACGTTGGCACCGCAGTCCAGCAGCAGGTACGCCTGCTTTTTGGCGGGCACCATGGTGGCAAGGGCAGGGCGCTTGACCCCCCGCAGGGTGCGGACGATAAGGCTTGCGCCCACATGGAGGGCACCGGTGCTGCCGGCGGACACAAAGGCGTCGCCCTTGCCCTCCTTGAGCAGGTTCAGACCCACCACGATGGAGGAGTCCTTTTTGGTGCGGATCGCCCTGGCAGGCTCATCACACATATCGATGACCTGAGTACAGTTCACCAGCTCCATACCCTCCAAGGAAATGTTGTTTTCCTGTGCGGTGCGGCGCACCAGCGCCTCGTCACCTACACCGATGACCGTAACGCCGTATTCCTTTACTGCCTGTGCTGCACCTTCCAGCACGGCACGGGGGGCGTTGTCGCCGCCCATCATATCCACGATGATCTTCATGAAGATTCTCCCTTCTTTTATTGGGGATGCGGATGGCTCCGGGCAGGGGATGCCTGCACCGGCACATCCGGTTTACAACGAAGTCTCATCCAGCCACTGCTGGAAGCTTGCCACCGCCCGCTCTGCCTGTGCCATATACCGCAGACGCTTGTCCCGGGGACGGCTCTCCGGCGGCAGGGGCGGCAGAATGCCCATGTTTGCACCCATGGGCTGGAAGTGCTTGTTCTCGGTGGTGAGATACTGGATCAGGGCACCGCACATGGTGTCTGCCGGAGGGGCGGGCAGCTGCCTGCCCTGCAGCCGGGCGTAGAGACTGCGGGCGGCAAGGAGACCGCAGGCAGCGCTTTCCATATAGCCCTCAAAGCCGGTGATCTGCCCCGCAAAAAACACGTTGGGATGTTCCTTCAGGCACAGCTGGGCGCACAGCACCCGGGGCGCATCCAGAAAAGTGTTACGGTGCATGACACCGTATCGGACAAACTCGGCATTTTCCAATCCCGGGATCATGCTGAACACCCGCTTCTGCTCTCCCCACTTCAGGTTGGTCTGGAATCCCACGATATTATACAGGGTCCGTTCCTTATTTTCCGCCCGGAGCTGGACATTTGCCCAGGGGCGGTGCCCGGTGCGGGGGTCCACCAGACCCACCGGACGCAGGGGACCGAACCGCATGGTGTCCGCCCCCCGTGCCGCCATGATCTCGATGGGCATACAACCCTCGTACACCGTCACCGTGTCCGCCTTTTTGCCGTGGGCATCCGGGTCCGGCTGTGCAGACTGTTCTGCCCCGGTGTCAAAGTCGTGGAGGGGGGCACGCTCTGCCCCGGCAAGCGCTGCATGGAACGCCTCGTACTCCGCCTTGTTGAAGGGGCAATTGAGGTAATCTGCCTCGCCCCGGTCGTAACGGGAGGCTGCAAAGACCTTTTCGTAGTCCAGACTTTCCGCCGTGACGATGGGGGCGACGGCATCGTAGAAATGCAGCCGCTCATCTCCGGTAAGCTGCCCGATGCGCTCTGCCAGAGCACCATCGGTCAGGGGACCGGTCGCCACCAGCACCGGGACATCCTCTTCCACGGTCTCCACCTGCTGCCGGTGGACGGTGATGTTGGGGCACTGCTCCACCATCCGGGTCACCTGTGCGCTAAAGGCATCCCGGTCCACTGCCAGAGCACCGCCCGCCGCCACCCGGGCGGTCTCCGCCGCTTCCAGCAGGCGGCTGCCCATGCGGCGCATCTCTTCCTTCAGCAGACCGGAAGCGGAATCCAGCCGCTCTGCCTTGAGGCTGTTGGAGCAGATCAGCTCCGCAAAGCCCTCACTTTTGTGTGCGGGAGAAAAGTGCACAGGCTTCTGCTCGTACAGATCCACCTGCACCCCCTTGCCTGCCAGCCACAGTGCCGCCTCGCAGCCTGCCAGACCGGCACCCAGAATGGTTACTTTATATTCGCTCATCCGTTTATTTTTCCTTTGTGTTCAACTCTCTCGGTCACTGCCTGCACAATGTCAGCTGCCCCCGGAGGGGCGTTTTTGCCCAAGAGGGCGGTTATAGCATATTCTCCAAAAAGCGTCTCCCTCGAGGGATGGCTTTTACCGGTCAGTCCTTTTTGGGCACCGGCATCTCAAATCCGCAGCCCTCTTTTGCGCAGTAGAGCTTGGAGCCCTTGCGGAACAGGGTGGAGCCGCACTTTTCGCACTTGGTGGGCACCGGCATATCCCAGGTCATAAAATCGCAGTCCGGGTACCGCTCGCAGCCGTAGTAGATACGACCCTTGGAGCTTTTGCGCTCCAGCATACGACCCTTGCCGCACTTGGGGCAGATGCCGCCGGTATCCTTGACCAGCCGCTTGGTGCCCCGGCACTCCGGGAAGCCGCTGCAGGCAAGGAACTTGCCGTACTTGCCCACCTTGATGACCATAGGACGACCGCACAGGTCGCACACCTCGCTGGAAGGCTCGTCCGGCACCTTGACCTTTTTGCCCTCCATGTTCTTTTCTGCCTGCTCAAGGCTGGCGGCAAAGCCCTGATAGAAGTCGTCCACCGTCTTGTGCCAGTCTGCCTTGCCGCTTTCGATCTTATCCAGATTTTTTTCCATCTGGGCGGAGAAGTCCACGTCCACGATGTGGGGGAACTGCTCCAGCATCAGCCCGTCCACGGCACGACCCAGCAGGGTGGGCTTGAGCTTTTTCTGGTCCCGCTCCACATAGCCCCGGTCGATGATGGTGGTGATGATGGGGGCGTAGGTGGAGGGGCGACCGATGCCGTTTTCTTCCAGTGCCTTGATAAGGGTGGCTTCGGTGTACCGGGCGGGGGGCTGGGTGAACTTCTGCTCGCTCTTCAGGTCCCGGAGCTTCAGCACCTGTCCCTGCTCCAGAGGCGGCAGGGCGGTCTCCTTCTTTTCCTTCTCGTCGCTTGCCTCTTCGTACAGGGCGGTAAAGCCGTCAAAGGTGACGGTGTAGCCGCTTGCCTTGAACCGGTAGTCGGCGGCGCTTACGGTCACCGACACGGTGTCCTGCTGGCAGTCTGCCATCTGGCTTGCCATAAAGCGGCTCCAGATCATCCGGTAGAGCTTGGCGGTGTCACCGCTGATGCTCTTGTCCACCTCATCGGGGGTCAGAGAGGGCACCGAGGGACGGATCGCCTCATGGGCATCCTGGGCTGCCGTGGCGCTCTTGGTCTTCCACACCCGCTTGTAGGGGCAGATGTAGTTCTCGCCGTAGGCGGAGGCGATATACTCCTTGGCGGCGGCAACTGCCTCGTCGGAGATCCGCAGGCTGTCGGTACGCATATAGGTGATGAGACCCATGGTGCCGTGTCCCGCAATGTCCACACCTTCGTACAGGGTCTGGGCGGCACGCATGGTGCGGGTGGCGGTAAAGCCCAGACGGCGGGATGCCTCCTGCTGCAGGGTACTGGTGATAAAGGCGGGGGTGGGCTGCTTGGCACGCTTGCCCTTTTTCAGCTCCGCCACCACATACTCGGCGCCTTCCAGTCCCTTTTCCACCGCCCGTGCCTCTGCCTCGGTCTTGGGCAGCAGCTTTTTGCCGGCAGCGTCGGTGGCAAGGCGGGCGGTAAAGCTCTTGTGCCCCGCCCCCAAGGTCACATCCACGTTCCAGTATTCATCAGGTTTAAAGCTCTCGATCTCCTTTTCCCGGTCGTCGATGAGCCGCACCGCCACGCTCTGGACCCGTCCTGCCGAAAGACCCCGGCGCACCTTGCGCCACAAAAAGGGGCTGAGCTTGTAGCCCACCAGACGGTCCAGGATCCGCCGTGCCTGCTGGGCGTTGAACAGATCCTCGTCGATGGCACGGGGGTGTGCCATGCCCTCCCGGACCCCTTTTTTGGTGATCTCGTCAAAGGTGATGCGGTTGGGTTCGTGGGGGTCCAGCCCCAGAATGTTTGCCAGATGCCAGCTGATCGCCTCGCCTTCCCGGTCCGGGTCGGTTGCAAGCAGAACGCCATCGGCGTGCTTTGCCTTGCTCTTCAGCTCCTTGATGAGCTTTTCCTTGCCCTTGATGCTGATGTACTGGGGGGCATAGTCGTGCTCCACGTCAATACCCAGCTGGGAGGCGGGCAGGTCCCGGATATGTCCCATGCTGGCGGTGACTTCGTAGTCGTCCCCCAGATATTTGCCAATGGTCTTCGCCTTTGCAGGCGACTCCACGATTACCAGTTTAGCCATTCGTCTCTACTCCCTATTTCTATGGTACCACCCGCCGGTGCTCGGAGCCCCGGCAGGATAAATGCTCTTTTAAGGTCTGCGCCCCTATCATACCACAGCTGTTGTGTGCTTTACCAGCGGAAATTATGCTCAGCGCAAAATATACCGCTGCCCCGGCAGGGCATTGACCCTGCCGGTAAGCTGCAGTTTCATCAGGGTGCTCAGCAGCTCCGCCGTGGACAGTCCCGTGGCGATGCGCAGTTCCTCCACCCCGGTGGGCTTGGCTCCTATATGGTCCAGCACCAGCCGCTCCGTATCTCCCACCGGCTGGGGCTGGCGGGGGGCGGCAGGCTTTGCGGCGGAGGGTCGCAGCCCCAGATCCTCCATCAGGTCCTCGGCACGGCACGCCGCCTTGGCTTGTCCTTCCCGCAGCAGACCGTTGGTGCCGGCAGAATTTTCGGAATAGATGCTGCCGGGCACCGCATACACCGGGATGCCGTAGCGCTGGGCGTGTGCCACGGTGGACATGGTGCCGCTTTTTTCCCGCGCTTCCACCACGATCAACGCTGCGCTCAGCCCCGCTATGAGGCGGTTGCGCTGGAGGAAGCCGTTGGCACCCACCCCCGGGTGCAGAGGGGGATACTCGCTGATGACGCAGCCGTTTTCTTCCATCCGGCGGCGCAGGTCCCGGTTTGCCACCGGGTAGGTCCGGTCGATGGGCACCCCCAGCACCCCGATGGTGGGGCTGTGGTTCTTTACGGCGGCACGGTGTCCGGCACTGTCCAGACCGTCTGCCAGACCGCTGACGATGATCGCCCCGTTCCGGGCAAGGGTGCCGCCTATGTCCTCTGCCGCCTGTACGCCGTAGGGGGTGGGGACCCGGCTGCCCACCATGCCCACCCGGGCAGGTTCGTTGAGCCACACCGGGTCTCCGGTGCAGTACAGCACCACCGGCAGGTCCGGGGTCCGCCGCAGCTGCCGGGGATAGTCCCGGTGATCCGCCGGCAGGATCCGGATATTCTTTTTTTCACAGCAGCGGACCACCGGCGCAAAGGACGCCGGGTCCAGCTGCACCGCCCGCTTGGCGGCGGCGTCTCCTGCCAGCTGCCGGAACTCCGCCGTGCCCCGGGCACGCCATGCCTCCTGCCCGTCTCCAAACCCATCCAGCACCCCTTTTGCGTGGAGGGACCCCGGACCCAGCACCTTTGCCAGCCACAGCCAGCACAGCAGCGGTTCCGGCGCCTGCTCCGGTGCAAAGAGGCTGGTCTGCCCCGCCGTCACAGGTCCTCCTGCCGGAAATGCCACAGCAGGATGCTGCCGGCGATGCCGGCGTTCAGGCTCTCCACCCGGTCGGTCATGGGGATCCGGACGGTACAGTCGCAGGCGGCAATAGTCTGGTCCGTAAGACCCTGTCCCTCGCTGCCGATGACCACACAGACGCCCCCGGGGTAGCCCGCCTTTGCGGCGCTGAGGGGCTGGGACCGGTACAGTGCCGCCGCAAGGCAGGTGATGCCCTTTGCCTGCAGCTGTGCCACCGCCTCGGGCATCGCCCCGGTCTCCATCACCGGGATCCGCACCGCTGCCCCCATGGAGGCGCGGAGGGTCTTGGGGGCGTACACCCCGGCACAGCCCTGACTGAGGATGACCCCGTCAAAGCCGAATGCCGCCGCAGACCGCAGCAGGGTGCCCACGTTGCCGGGGTCCTGCACCTGCTCAAGGGCAAGGTATCTGCCCCCGGTCTTTACCTCTTCCATGGTGTGCACCGGGGTGCGGAACACCCCGAACACCCCCTGATGGGTGCCCACATCTGCCAGCTTGTCCGCCACATGGTCCTCCACCAGATAGTGCTCCCCGGGCAGGTCGGCAAGCTCCGGGCACCGGTCCATGGCGGTCTGGGTGTAGAACAGGGTCTCCAGCTGCGCTCCCCGTGCCAGCTCCGGGCACAGCTTGCGCCCCTCTGCAAAAAAGCGTCCCTCGCTGCGGCGGAATGCTGCGCTGGATGCAAGGCGGCAGGCATATTTGATCTTTGCGTTTTCCCGGCTGGTGATCTTTTCGTCCATGATGTACTCCTGCTTTAAAAAGTGCAAAAAGGCAGCAAAAAGGGCAGCGTACTGCCACAAGGATCCTCGCGGCAGGGCGCTGCCCTGTGATCTGTTTGTTCCTGCCGCAAAAGCCCGGATACAAAACGGACGCCCGCGTATACGCGCGGGCGTCACGATTCAGTCTCTTGATCAGGCGTTCTTCACGGTCTCCACCAGAGCGGCAAAGCTCTTGGGATCGTTGATAGCCATCTCGGACAGCATCTTGCGGTTCAGCTCGATGCCAGCCTTCTTCAGACCAGCCATGAAGGTGGAGTAGTTCATGCCCAGAGGACGAACTGCGTTGTTGATGCGGCAGATCCACAGGTTGCGGAACTGACGCTTCTTCATGCGGCGGCCAGCCAGAGCGTAGTTGCCGCTCTTCATGACCTGCTGCTTAGCCATCTTAAAGTGCTTGCTCTTGCAGCCGTAGAAGCCCTTGGCGAGCTTCAGCATCTTCTTACGACGTTTGTGAGTCATGGTTGCGCCCTTAATACGTGCCATTTTTTATATCTCCTTTAGTATCTTTGTAGAATGTCTGTTTGCCTGCGGCTCGCACTTAGGCGTAGGGCAGCATGCTCTTGATGGTAGCGGCGTTGGTCTTGTCAACGTAGCTGGGCTGACGGTAGCCACGGGTCAGCTTGGTGGTCTTCTTGGTCAGGATGTGGCTGCGGAATGCGTGACCGCGCTTGATCTTGCCATTCTTGGTCAGCTTAAAGCGCTTCTTAGCGCCGGAGTGGGTCTTCAGTTTCATCTTAGCCATTTTAGTATCCTCCTAAAATCAGTCTTTATTGGGCTTCGGGATCAGCAGAATGGACATCGTACGACCCTCCAGCACCGGCGGCTTATCGGTAGTCGCCTGAGGCAGAGCCTCGGCAAAACGCTTGAGCACGTCGGCACCCAGAGCACTGTGCGCCATCTCACGACCGCGGAAGCGGATCGAAGCCTTCACCTTGTGACCGGCTGCCAAGAACTTGGCAGTCTGGTTCAGCTTGGTGTTGAAGTCGTTGGTGTCAATATTGAGCGAAAGGCGGGTCTCCTTGACCTCCACCACTTTCTGGTTCTTCTTGGCTTCCTTCTCCTTCTTCTGCTGTTCAAAACGGTACTTGCCGTAGTCCAGTACCTTGCACACAGGCGGCACTGCCTGCGGTGCGATCTTGACCAGATCGAGACCAGCCTCTTCGGCAGCGCGCATTGCGACCTGAATGGACACAACGCCCTTCTGCTCGCCGTCGGCTCCGATCAGGCGAACCTCACGGTCACGGATCTGACCGTTGATCTCCAGTTCCTTCGACTTTCCAGCGGTAGCGATAATGAATGCACCTCCAAACAAATATCCATAGTGTTGCAAAATTATTGGCATAAGAAAACGCGGCCGTCCAGTTGCTGGACAGCCGCGCAAAATTCACTCAAAGCCGCAGTCCGCTCCAAGAACAGACTGTAGTTGGTATAGCCCGGGGACTCTTCCCACAAGGCGAGCGCGGCGTAGACCGTAGCTGCTTTCTTTACCCGGCTATTCTATCACAGCCTCCGGCGGCTGTCAAGGACTTTTTATGCGTTTTGCGGAAAAATTATGAATCAACTCCTTCAGCCGCACTTCGTGCGCCAGCTCCCTCAGGGAGGGAGCCTTTGGTGATGCGGTCAGCTTTTCGGCTGCGCCAGAGCCTCCCTCCGTGAGGGAGGTGGCATCGCACAGCGATGACGGAAGGAGTTTACACCTCAATGAGCCTGCCCAATTCCAGGGAGTAGATCGCCTTATAGGTCACCCTGCGGGGGGCAAACCGCCGGTCCAGAGCACGGGCATAGAGTTCCAGCTGGGCGTGGTAGTCCTGCCGCAGCTGCTCTTCGGTCTTGCGGCGGTCGGTCTTGTAGTCCAGCAGTTCCAGATGGTCCGGGTACACCAGCACAAGGTCTGCGATGCCCTGCACCAGCACCTGCGCATCCGGGGCGGCGGTGCCGTCGCCTCCCTGCGCCGCCGTCACCTCTGCGGCAGACAGCGCCGTGATAAAGGCGTACTCCCGCAACACCTGCTGCGCACTGCAGATTCGCCGGAACGCCTCGCTGTCCACGAACCGGGCGATGCGGGTCATGTCCAGCTTTGCCGCCACTTCCGGGGCAGTGAGCTTTGCGGCGGTCTGCCGGTCCCGCTCGGCACGGATCGCCTCCTGCAGCCTGCCCTGTGCCTGTGCCGCTGCAAGGGCGGCAAAGTCTGCGTGCTCCAAAAAGCTGTGGAGGGCGGTGCCCATCTCGGCGGCGGTAAGACCGTCCTTGGAAAGGAACGCCGGACGTTCCAGAGTGGCGGGGCGGCTGCCGTGGACGATGCCGGTGACGCTGACCTTTGCCGGCAGGGCGGATAGCGCCGCCCCGGGGTACTGCCATGCAAAGCCCTGCCGCAGCCGCTGCACCAGCTCCGGGTCCGGGGCGGGAGGCTCTTCCTCCGTGTCCCCCAACTCAAAGGTCAGCTGCAGGGTGTAGCCCCACACCTTGATGTCCATGCGGCTGTCGGTGGGCACAAAGGGCAGTTCCAGCTCCCCTGCCAGCTTGCGCAGCACGCCGCCGTCGGGGTGCACCAGCAGCGCCGCCCGCAGCCAGTCCGCAAAGCAGGACCCCTGCCGGTGCAGCGTCTCCCCTGCTCCTGCCGCCAGAAACGCCGCCGCCCTGCCAAAGGGTCTGGCGCTGGGGCTGTTGCTCACCGGCACCGTAAGGATCAGCCGGTCCTGCGCCCGGGTCAGTGCCACATACAAAAGCCGCATCTGCTCGCTGCGCAGCTCCTGCCCGTGGACCATTGCCAGAGCGGTGTAGGCAGCGGTCTTGTAGGCGTCGCCGCCCTCCTCTGCCCGGAGCCGCAGTCCCGCCCCGTACTCCCGGTGCAGCAGCACCGGCTGGTACAGGTCGGTCTCGTTGAACCGCCGCCCGGTGTTTGCCACGAACACCACCGGGAACTGCAAGCCCTTGGACCGGTGGATGGTCATGATGGTGACGCAGCCGGGACGTGCCCCGCCGGGGGCGGTGTCCTGCCCGGTGGACCCTGCCGCTGTTGCAGCGTCGATGGCACGGACCAGTGCGGAGATGCCGTTTGCCCCGGACTGGGCACAGAAGGCGGCAAACCGGCGGGCGTCCTCCCGGCGGTGTGCCCCGTTCTCCATTGCACCCAGCGCCGACAGGTAGCCGGTGGAGGCAAAGATCTCCTCCATGAGCTGCTCTGCCGGGACGCTCCGTGCCAGCTGCCGCAGAGCGGTGAGCTGCTGATAGAACTGACGGACCTTCCGGGTAAAGGGGTTCTCCTGGTCCCCGTCCTCCGCCGCCAGCAGCACCGCCCCGTAAAGGCTCATGCGCTCCGGCTTCCGGTCCGGGGACTGCGCCTTCCGCACAGCGGTGCTGTAGGCACGGAGCCGCACAAGATCATCGTCGGTAAAGCCGAACACCGGACCCAGCATCGCCGCTGCCAGATGGATGTCCTGCGCCGGGTTGTCGATGACTCGCAGCAGGGAGATCAGGGGGCGGATGTGGGGGGCGGTCATCAGGTTCTCCCGGGTATCTGCATACACCGGGATATTCTTTTCGGTCAGCGCTTCCACGTAGGTAGAAAACTCCCCTCGTGCCGCCAGCAGCACGCAGCAGTCTCCGTACTCCACCGGGCGGGTGGTGCTTCCCTCCCGCACCGGGGTGCCTGCCTTTACCAGCTCCCTGATGCGGTCGGCGATCCAGCCTGCATCGGTCTTGGGGTCGTTGTCCGGGAGGAACTGTATCTCCACCGCCCCCTCGTACTCTCCGGGTGCGCCGCACACCAGCCGCTGCCCCTCGCCGTAGACCGTATCGCCCAGCCGGGGGGTCATGAGTTGCTCAAAAAGGAAGTTGATGCCTGCCACCACCTGAGGAGCGGAGCGGAAGTTGGCGTCCAGTGCCAGCAGGGCGTCGGTGCCGTCGACCCCCTCCGGCAGGCGGGGACGGGGCTGCTGCCCCGGCAGGGGCTTCCAGCTTTCCAGCTTGGCACGGAAGATGCCGGGGTCTGCCTGCCGGAACCGGTAAATGCTCTGCTTCAGGTCTCCCACCAGAAACAGATCATCCCCTGCGGGAGAGGCAAGGCAGCGGTACAGGGCGTCCTGCAAAGCGTTGGTGTCCTGATATTCGTCCACCATGACGGCGGCGTAGTTGCTGCGGATGTTCTGGCACAGGGGGGTGGGGTTTCCTTTTTCGTCCCGCAGCAGTCGCAGTGCCATGTGCTCAAAGTCGCTGAACTCCAGCACCTTCCGCTCCCTTTTCTTGGCGGCGAACCGGGCGTCAAAGTCCCGGACAGCGGCAAACAGGGCACGGAGCCGGGGCAGCGCTGCCTGCCGGTCCTGCTCTGCCTCCGCCTCGCTGCAGCAGACAAGGGCGGTGATCTGTTCAAAGAGGTCCGATGCCGCATCGGCACGGGTGCGGATGGCGGTCTTGTGGTCTCCGCTCAGCCGCCGCTTCATGCCCTTGAGTCCCGGGGTCTCCTCCATGCCCAGCACAAAGGGGGTGAGCCGGTCGTAGAGGGGGGTCCACTGCCCCGCCTTTGCCAGCCGCTCCACCTCTTCCAGCAACGCTGCCGCCCGCTTCAGCCTGCCCTGCACATCGTCGTACTTTTCCGACACGGCGTCCAGCACCTTTTTCTGGGCGGCGGCGGTCTTTTTCTCCTGCACCTTGTCCAGTTCCTGCACAAAGTCCGCCTCGCAGTCGGTCATTGCCGCCCCCAGCAGCTCCCGTGCCGCACCGGCGCACTGTGCCGCCTGCTCCAGAAGCAGGTGGTGCCAGCAGGTGGAAGCAAAGCCGTTTTCCCGCTGCCACGGCTCCAGGAACTCCTCCAGCTTCCGGTCATAGTCCGGCATGGCACGGAGAAAATCGTACAGGTGCAGCAGGGTCTTTTCTGCCGGTTTGTCGGTGCGCCCCTTGCCGTACAGGTCTGCAAAGGCGCAGAAATCCGGGTCCCGGCAGGCGTTTTCCATGGTCTCTGCCACCGCAGCGGCACGGAGCACCTCCACGGTGCCGGGGTCCGCCGGGGCAAAGTCCGGGGGGATGTCCAGTGCCTGAAAATGCTTGTGGAGCAGGTCCAGACAGAAGGCGTCGATGGTGCAGATGGGGGCACGCTGCAGCAGCATCCGCTGACGGCGCAGGGAGGTGTTGCCGGGCTGCTGGCTGCTGAGCTGCAGCAGAGCCTGCCCGATGCGGGCACGGAGCTCTGCCGCCGCTGCGTTGGTAAAGGTGACGATGAGCAGCCGGTCTGCATCCACCGGGTGCTCCGGGTCGGTGATGAGCTGCACCGCCCGCTGGGTCAGCACGGCGGTCTTGCCGCTGCCGGCGGCGGCGCTCACCAGCAGAGAACCGCCCCGGTCCTCGATCGCCGCCTTCTGCGCCGGGGTCCACTTGGGTCCACTCACGGCTGTTCCTCCTTTTCTTCCTCGTCGGTCTGTTCCGGCTCAAAGGGCTTTTGGGGGGCATCCAGCCCCCGCTCCCCTATGCCGGTCTCGTGGCAGCAGATAAAGCTGTAGTCGCAGTAGGTGCAGGGGTTCTTCTGCCCGGTCACTAGCGGCTCGGCGGCGATCTGCCCGCTGTAGAGCTGCTCTCCCATCTGGGTCACCAGATCGTCCAGATGGAGCTGGATCCGGTTCAGCTTGGCGATGTCCGCCCGCCGGTCCTTCTGGTAGGGGCTGGGCTCCCCGTTGCGGTAGCCAAAGGGCAGATACCGTCCGGTCTGCCCGGCGTCCATGGCGTCAAAGACCTTCTGCTGGTCCCGCACCAGTCCTTCCAGCTTATACTCGGTGCCCCTGGACGCCCGGTCCCGGGTGGTGGTCTGGGGGGCAGGGTCCGCCAGCAGGTACAGCACTCCCGCCGGCTCCGCCCCGGTAAACCGCCCGCTGGCGTCCCGGGTAAGGCTGAACAGGTACAGCAGCATCTGGCAGTCCAGCCCGCAGTACACCTCCCGCAGGTCCAGCTTTTTGGTGCCGGTCTTGTAGTCCACCACCCGGACCCACCGGGTGCCGTCCTCTTCTATCCACTGGTCCGCCCGGTCCACCGAGCCGATGAGCTGCACCGTGCGCCCGTCCGACAGCCGGTACAGCTGCCCGGGCACCCCGTTTTCTCCGCCGCCGATCCTCAGCTCACATGCCTCCGGATGGAAGGCGGACTGGCTCTGCTCGTCCCGCAGGTAGCACAGCAGCCCAGTCATGCTCTTTTTGAGCCGGGACAGCAGGTAGGCAAACCGGGCGGTGTTCTCCGGCAGGCAGCGCCTTGCGTACTCCTCCACCAGCAGGGGCGCCAGCGCCGCCACCCCCTCATCGTCCAGTGCAAGGAGGGCGGAAAGCCCCCCGCAGGGGTTGTCCGCCCCCGGGTGGGGGTCCAGTGCCATCTGCAGCACCCAGTGCATCAGATTGCCGCTCTGGTCGGCAGAAAGCTCTGCCCGCTTCCGGGGCTTCAGCCCCAGCACATATTGCAGAAAATAGCCGTAGCGGCAGATATAATACTTTTCCAGCTGGCTGGGGGAGATCCGCAGCCGCCTGCCCAGCACCGTTTCCAGCGCCGGCAGGTCCTGCACCTGCCGGGGCGGGTTTTCCTTCATGCGATGGAACAGCTCCAGCTCCCGGGGGATGCTGCCGTCGGGCTGCTGCAATGCCTGCACAAGGCTGGCACGCTGCTCCTCCGTCAGCACCCAGCCTCCTCCCAGAGCATCCAGTGCCCCGGCGGGGGTAGAAGCAAGGTCCTCCAGCTCCAGTGCCGGGGCGGCGGGGTCCAGCAGCTCCACCACCGGATCCAGCGCCGCACACAGGGTCTGCCCCTCTCCCTTGGGATAGCTGAGCCACAGCCCCCTGGCGGGGGCGGTCAGCGCCTTGTAGAAGCACACCTGCTCCCGGATGACCCGGTTCTCAAAGCAGTCCGGCAGCTCGATCTCCTTTGCCATCAGGGCGTCCCGGTCGGCGTGGGTCAAAAGCCCCGTCTCCCCGGGAGCGGCGGGGAATTCTCCCTCCGACAGCCCCAGCACGAACACATAGTCCGGGGCGTCCAGCCGCATCTTGCCGGCGCTGGCAAGGACCACCGCATCCAGCGTCTGGGGGATGTGCCCCAGATCGCAGGACCGCAGCAGCAGCCCGAACAGGTCCTCGTACTCCGCCGCCGTGACCCTCTGCTGCCCCAGCAGCACTGCCATCTGGTCCAGCAGCTCCATCACCACGTTCCACTCCCGGGCGGCTTCCTCCCCTGCCGGGATGCCCCGGGCGGCACGGATGCTCTCCACCAGCGCCGCCTGCTGTTCCGGGGCGCCCAGCTCCTTCAGGCAGAAATACAGCGCCCGGCTGATCTGTTCGCCGTTTGCGCCCTTTACCCGGCTGCGGAGGGTCTCCACCGCCTCCACCAGCATCTGCCGTGCCTGCTCCGCCATGGACAGGTCCTGCAGGTCCTCCTCCGTCAGCTCCTGACTGCCAAAGCCCCGGGGGCTTTTTTCAAAGGCGGCGTGCCATGCCCCGGCGTTGGGGGACCAGGTGTAGGCGTAGTTTTCCAGTGCGCAGACCTGCTGTTCCGTCAGGCTGCACAGCCCGGTCTTGGCAAGGGTGGTCAGGTTCTCGGTCATGTCCGCTCCCCGCAGCAGCGCCAGCAGGGCACGGACGGCGGCGGCAGGGGCGCTGAATTCCGGGGTGGTGGGCTCGTCGCAGTACAGAGGGATCTCCGCCATCCGGAACTCGTACCGCACGGCAGAGCGGTACCGCTCCATGTCCCGGCAGACCACGGCGATTTTGCTGCACCGCACCCCCTGTTTCATGAGGCGGCGGATCGCCGCAGCGGCGTACCGTGCCTCCTGCTGCCGGTTCTCTGCCGCCAGCAGACGGATCTCCGGTGCCGGTACCGGGTCACACTGCCCGGTCTCCAGCAGCCGGGTCACCGCCGCCAGCCCCGGGGCGTGGGCGTGGCGCAGGTCCCGGCGCAGCAGCTCCGGCACTGCCACCTGTGCCCCGTTTTTCCGTGCCAGCTGCCGCAGCTGTGCCGCCACCTGCTTTGCGCCGGTAAACAGCCCCACATCCTCCGGGTCCAGCGGTGCGCCGTCGTCACACAGCGCCACGGTCACCGTGGGCAGTGCCCCCAGCATGACCCCCATAAGCCGCTTTTTGGGGGCGTTGAAGGTGTCGAACTCGTCGATGAACACCTCCCGCCCCTGCAGAAACTCCGGCAGCTGTCCCCGGGCAGCGGCGGCTTCCAGCCGGTCTGCCGCCAGCTCCAGCCGGTCCGCCGGGTCCATGCCGGTGGCGGCAAGCAGGGTCTCGTAGCCCTCAAAGATCAGTGCCAGCTCCTCCAGCTTGCTGCTGGATGTGCCGCAGTCCCGGGCAAGGCGGTGGAGCTGTGCGCCGGAAAGCCCGGCGCTCTTCAGCTCGTCGATGGTCTGTGCCGCCATCTGGCAGAAGGCGGCGCTGCGGCGGTGGCGGTAGTAGTAGCGGATGCTGTCCTGCAGCTCCTCCAGCGCCCGGCGCACCAGCACCGCCCGTGCTGCGTCCCCCAAAGTCTGCACCGCTGCGCCGCCCTCGGCGGAAAGGATGTGTTCCCCTAAGCTGGTAAAGGAATAGCTGTCCACCATGGCAGACAGCTCCTCCCCCAGTTCCCGGTAGATGCGTGCCTCGGTGCTGGATGTGAACTGTTCCGGCACCAGCAGGATGCTGGGCAGCCCCGCCTGCGCACGTGCCCGGATCCGGGCGTACAGCAGGCTGGTCTTGCCGCTGCCGGAGCCTCCAAGGACCAGTTTGAGCATGGTTTTTCCCCCTTGTGGTTGTGATCTTTCCTGTATTGTAGCACGAAACCGGCGGCTGCACCACCTGTTTTCTTTGCAATGGACGCCGGGCTGTGGTACACTGGATAAAAACATTCTGCCCAGCAGGAAAGGGAATTTCTATGAAGATCTTAGCCGTGGACTACGGAGACAGCCGCACCGGTCTTGCCACCTGCGACCCCACCGAGTTCCTTACCACCCCCATCACCCCCCAGATCACCGTGAAGGCACGGAACAAGGTCGCCTCCCAGATCTGCGCCGTTGCCGCCGACATTCACGCAGAGCTTATCGTCATCGGTCTGCCCCTGAACATGGACGGCACCGAGGGGGAGCGTGCCGTCAAGAGCCGCAAGCTCGCCAAGACCGTGGAGCTGTGGAGCGGGCTGCCGGTGCGCATGTGGGACGAACGCCAGACCACCTGCGCCGCCGCCGACCTTCTGGACGAAAGCGGCACCTTTGGCAGCCGCCGCAAGGCGATTCTGGACTCGGTGAGCGCCACCGTGATCCTGGACGACTACCTTACATGGCGCCGGGAGCACCCGGGGGAGATATGAGAAAAAGGACGCCTTCCGGCGTCCTTTTTTGTTACTGATAGGTCTCGATGGTCACCGAGTTGATGGTGATGGTCTGGGTGGGGCACTGGCTTTCGTCCACGGGGGTCTGCCCCATGGCGTCCACCACCTCCATGCCCTCGTACACCTGCCCCAGCACCGTGTCGGTGTAGTCCAGATAGGGTGCGCCTCCGGCGGTCTGGTAGGCACTGACCACCTCCGGGCGGTAGCCTGCGGCGTTCATGCCATCCACCAGCTCCTGAGTCACCGACTGGTCCCCCGGCAAGGTCTGCACCACATAAAAGACGCTGGCGCAGTCCCCGGAGCCGTCGGTGCCCATGCACAGCGCCCCGGAATAGTGGTGGAGCTGGTCGGTGACCTCCACCGGGTACCGTGCCCCGTCCTTCCAGATGGTGGTGCCCTTGCCGTCGGCGCCCTGTCCGGCTCCCACCACAAAGTCCTTTTCCACCCGGGTCACCGTGAGACCGTTGTACCAGCCCTGCTGCACCAGCCCCACAAAGTTGTCGTATGCCTGCGGTGCCTGCTGCGGGAAAAGCACCGCCTTGAACACCCCGGCGGAGGTGTCGAACACCGCCACCGTGTCCCCCGCTGCCGGGTGGGTGAACTGCAGCTCCGCCGACTCCACCGCCGGACGGTCGATCTTTACGGCGGTGCTGCCGCCGCTGCCGCCAAAGCTGCAGCCGGCAAGCAGCAGGACTGCGGCAAGCATCAGTGCCGCAAACTGTTTTTTGTGCATAGTCTGTGCCCCCTCTTCATACTCTGTAACAGCCGCACCGTGCGCTCTGCACAGAGGATACAGAGGATAGTATATCACATTTTGGGCTCCAGTGCGAGGAAAATCGGGTGAAAATTTCCAGCCGGATTTCTGTGCGAAAAAGCATCTTGACGAGGAGGCAAAAAAACGCTACACTATAGGCAGGCAGGGCGGACCCCACAAAGCCGCCCATAGAACTGCTGTGCACTTATTACTGGATATAACAGGAGAACGGATCTTATGTCTGACGAAATCAAGAACCCGAATACCGAAGAGGAGTATCAGCCGGACCTGATGACCCTTCAGGATGAGGATGGCAACGAGGTCACGTTTGAAGTGATCGATGCACTGGACCACAAGGGTGTGCACTATCTGGCTGTGGTCGAGTACGCCGAGAACGAAGAGGATGTCAACGAGGATGCCCAGCTGGTGATCCTCAGCGTCGGCGAGGATGACGAAGGCGAGTTTCTGGACGTTGTGGAAGACGACGAGATCCTGCTGGAGGTCAGCAAGCTTTTTGAAAAGCGCCTCAGCGACGAATACGACATTGAGTAAACTGCCCCCACGGCAAGAAGCTGAACTTCCTGCCCGACTCGATTTGTTGCGGTTTATATGATCCTACTAATCATTCAACGGGAGTCCGGAGTTCTCCGGTGGATTGCAGACCTCCCCGCCATGGGTCGACCATGGAGGCTCGATGAGGAAGCGTGATTCCGGCGACAGGACACCCACCTGTCCGCAAGGGTAGGTTTGATTGACCGCAGACGACCGGGCGGGATCTTTATAGTATCTTATCCACCACTGTCCTGCTTTGCGGCAGGACCGTGTGTGGATTTTTTTATCCGCATTTCTACGCCCTGCGCAGGGCATTTTGTCGGAAAGGATGTGCAATGCCATGAGCTCCGAGCATCTGCTGGGGACCTCCATCCCCCGCTTTACCTACGATACCCCCACAAGCCCCAACAACGACTTCTATGCCCTGTGTGAGGGGCAGCAGCCGCTGGTGCTGATCTTTCTGCCGGGCTTTGACCACCCGGTGACCCGGGAATACATCACCCGGTATCTCCGCACCCTGCCCCAGCTGGAGCAGGCACGGCTGGCGTGCGTGGTGCGGTCCTCTGCCAAAATGGTGTCCACAGCCACCCACGGGGCGCAGTTTCCCTTCCCGGTGATCTGCGATGCAGCGGGGGTACTGTACAGCTATCTGGGGGTGGAGCAGACCCGGGGGCTGCTGAGCTGGAGCTTTGCCGCCCAGCGCATCTACAAGTCCGCCCGGGACGCCGGGTACCACTACGACCGCAGCGCCCCCCAGCTGCTGCCTCTGACCCTTGTGGTGGGGCATATGGGCAAGGTGCTGTTCACCCACTCCGGGCGCAGCCAGACCGACCTGCCGGAGGACTGCGCCGCCATCCGGGACATTGCCCGGGAGGTGACCCGGACCCTTGCTGCCCAGCAGAGCGGCACCGTCTCCGACTGCTCGGACCAGACCCTTACCCTGCCGGACCTTGTGGGCTGGGAGGAGGACTTTCCCTCCCGGCAGGACCCCAGAGCATAAACCGCCAGAAATATTTTTAGGACGCCAAAATTCCCCCCAGTTGGCGTCCTATAGATCTATATAACATTATTACTACTTTTATTTTTGGCGTTTCAAAGCTTTTTGAGCGTAGACACGCCATATTTATACGTCGCCATTTTTGGCGTTCTAAAGATTCATGCGTACTTTTCTACGCTTTTTGGTTTTAGGACGCCAAAATTCATGGGGGTCATAGGGAATATTGGCGGTCTATAAAGTGGCTGGTGGCTGCCACGCAAACCCTCTCAGTCTCGCATCCGCTCGACAGCTCTCCCGAGGGGAGAGCTTTTTACCCCTCAGACGCACTCCGTGCGCCAGCTCCCCTTTCAGGGGAGCCTTTTGCCGTGCGGCGGATAGCGTCCTCGCCCTCTCAGTCACCTACGGTGACAGCTCTCCCAAAGGGAGAGCCCTTGGCAAAACCAGAAGCTTTGCCGTACTGCCAAAGCCTCTCCCTTTGACAGACTTCCCCCGGTCGGGGGAAGATGGCGAAGCCAAAAAGGGGAA